>Ga0182030_10001501_pt1 | contig 48155 bp, 42 predicted proteins | sample 812S3MmetaG_FD_121299 | JGI IMG/M metagenome (GOLD analysis project Ga0182030, IMG submission 121299) | Permafrost microbial communities from Stordalen Mire, Sweden - 812S3M metaG (Illumina Assembly) | ecosystem: Environmental > Terrestrial > Soil > Wetlands > Permafrost | place: Sweden... | reverse complement strand
GTGAGATTCACGCCCGCGCCGCCGTGGACGGGGGCTTTCCAGATGTCCCAGCCGTCGCTGAGCAGCACGGCGCTCGAATCCTTCGCCCAGCCGATGGGGCGATGCGGAGGTTTTACCACGTTGTGATCGTCTTCCTCATCCCAGAACGTCGCGGGAATCTGCCTGGTGATGTTCGACACCTGGCCGGTGGCCGCTTCGTAGGTGTAGTAGACACCCGCGTCGTAATAAAGGAAGTGCGAGCCATCGGGCGAAGGACCCATCACGTAGCGGGCTTTCTTCACAGCCAACTTGCGCGCGCCGGTTTTCAGGTCGATGGCGTAGACATCCTCAAAGTTCTGGCCGCTCAGATGCGAGTCCAGTTCGTAATTGCGGATATCGATACCATAGGCGACCTTCGAATCGGGCGTCGCGTTCACCACGCGGACATCGTCGTCGGCGAGGCGCAGGAATTTTTTTTCTGTGGGGCGATACGCGCCCAAAAAGCTGAAATTCTTGTCGGCGTTCTCCTGCACCTGCTGCATGGGCTGGAGGCGGGAGTCCTTGTAATGCCAGATCACCATGTCGGGCAGATCCGGAGTGTCTTCGGCGGGTTTCGGCTTGGCGTCGGGATCGTCACTCTTAGCGTCGGCGCCTTTCTTCTTCGGGCGCAGTTCATGGATGCCGAACGTCACTTCCGAAAGATCGGCCATCCACATCGCGTTGCGATTCGGGCTGATGGACATTCCTTTCGGGAACGATTCGTCCTTGCTGGGATCGAAGATGCTCTTATCGAAGCCGGTAGAAGTCTTCTTGAAGGCGACCAGCGTGTACACCTTGTCTTCCCAGGCCTTATCTTCGACCCCGCGGACGGTGGCGAGGGCATCGCCATTTTCGGTCCAGGTTAATCCTTTATAAGATGCTTTCGCGCTGTCGAGAGGCATCACCATGCCGCTAGCCATATCGCGAACCTCGACGCCATTGCCGATTTTGTCCTGCGCGTCGATGATCCAGGCGAGCGAATTGCCTTTCTTGTCGAACGAGAAATCGGAGACGTTGCCGACGTTCATCTCGTTGCCGGTGGCCATTTCATAGAGGATGAGATCGGAGCCAGTCGGCTTATCGTCTGCGGGAGCGCCGGGCGCGGGCGGCGCAGCGGGAGGGCCTGCGGGCGCAGGCGCGTAGCGAAGCATCGCCAGCATGGTGGCGCGCTCGCCCGAAAATGCGAAGCGGCGGACTTTCTCAAACTCGGTCTTCTGGCCGGTCGAGAGTTCGACCACGATCACGCGGCTCTGAATCGGCTTCTTCGCTTTCTTCAGCGTCTTCGCTTCCTTGGCCGACGGGTAGGCCAGGAACGCGGCGTACTTGCCATCCTCGGAAATCGCCAGATCGCGAGCGGCGATCATTAATTGAGGAGGCGCGCCGGCGGGCGGATCGACACGGGGAATCTCGCCGATGGGGAAGTGCTGGTCCTTGCCGTCCTTCAGATTGCGGATCACCACTTCGCTGTTTCCCTCGGCCGGTGAAACGCGATAGGCGAACCAGATTCCGTCGGGCGAGACGGACTGCGACGCGATCCGTTTCCAGGCGAGAATGTCGTTCAGTTGAATCGGCTTCTGCGCGGTGTCGGCGGGAGCCAACATAGCGGCGAAGACAAATATGGCGAGGAATCGGCAAAGCTTCATACGTTGGATCGTATCACTGAATCGATCGAAATGCATTTCAACGCAAGGAGGCGCAGAGGCTCAAAGAAGTTTTTCGCAGGCTCGTGCGCCACATCACAGGCTGAAGTCTGTGCCGCCATTCAGGAAGCTTTCGAGGTCGGCTTCGTTGACGGAGGGTTCGCCGGGGGCTACGTGGTTTAGTTTGCCTTGCTTCATCCAATCTTCCAGTTGGTTCACGAGCGCGAAGAGGTGGTCGAAGCTGTCGACGATGAAGAGCAGCGGTTGGTAGTGGTTGATTTCGAAGGACTGATTGATTACCCATTCCAGTTGGATCGGATAGCGCTGGACTGCCGGCGATTCTATGGCGTGCTCGATTTCGCCGTGGCTGCTTAGGAGGCCGCTGCCGTAGACTTTCAAGCCTTGGGGTGTGCGCATCAGGCCGAACTCTATGGTGAACCAGAAGAATCTCGCCATCGCTCTGATGATGCAGGGGAGAACTTCGGCGGGCATTCGGGCCGCGGTGTGCGCGCATTCTCCGAATCGGACAAGAGCTTCGGCGAAGGCTTTGTCGGTGTGCATGGGGACGTGGCCGGCGATGTCGTGAAAGATGTCGGGTTCGGGAAGATAGTCGAGTTGATCGGCATGGCGGATGCTCACTGTGGTGGGGAACGAGCGGTGACGGAGGCAATCGAAGAAGACGAATGCCGGGACGTAGCCGGCTACGCCTTTGGCCTTAAATCCGGTTAAGGGGCTGAGGAAGCGGTTCACTTCCTGGAGGCTGGGGACACGGTCCGGCGGTAGGGCCAGGGACTGGATGCCTTTCAGGAAATGGGGGTTGGCGTACTTGTCCCACTGCGGCTTCATGCGGGAGTAGAGGAGGGTCCAGGAGCGGTGATCCTCGGGGGTATAGGGGCTCTGTTCGATAAACGTTTCGGTCATGTGGCCCGATTCGATTATAACATCACCACATTGGGGTGGTGCTGAGGATTTTTAAGGGATCGGCGTAAGGTGTTTCGCCTGTAGGTTGGCGCCATATGGGGTGCTACGCTGCCAAATGAGGTACTGTATGCGCGGGATTTTGTTGGTACTGGCCGCCGGATTGGCGGGAGCACAGACGATGACTGAGGTGGGAGCCTCGGCCGCGGGAGGTGCGATTGGCAGTGCTGCCGGGAAGAAGGTCAGCGAAGGGATATCCGCGATCTTCGGCAAGGTAGACAAGGCGGCCGGAAAGGCTGCGAAGCCGCCGGAGGATAATTCGAAGAGCGCACCGCTGCTGGAAGTGGGTCCGGCGGTGGTGGTGAAGGTACAGGGAGGAGCTGAGTCTGTGCCTCCTCCGCCGCCTGCATCGGGGCATCGGGCTGCGGCGAAACCCGCGGTTGCGGCTGCTGAGCCGTTGCCGGAGATTTTGCCTCCGCCGCCGCCTCCTCCTCCGCCTCCACCGCAGGTTACGGTTGAGGATCTGAAGAGGGTCGCCAACGGGATGTCGCGCGAGGACGTGCTGAAGCTGGGGGCTCCGTCGTCGAGGATCATGATGGACGACGATGAGGGGCACCTGGTGGAGGTTTATAGCTACGCGGATAAGGATGTTTCTTTTGGGCGGGTGCGGTTGAAGGATGGGGTGGTTTCGAGCGTCGAGGTTCGGTAAAGCCCAGTGGCGTGGGGCGGGCCATCAGGCGGCTTCTGGCACGTCGTTCGCCAACAAGAGCCGCCCGGTGGGCGGCTGCGGGCCGATGACCCGCCCCACTGGATCTGCGGTGTTTTCGAGGGTGCGTGTGCCACGGGGCGATCGGGGCAAAAAGTACAGGCACGAATTTCGCAAGAGCGGCGAAACTCAAGCCAGTCCCCATTCTGCGCACTCTATTGGGCTAGGGATTTGTAGTGTTTGTAGAACATGGCCAGGGGCAGGCCCATTACGTTGAAATAGCAGCCTTCGATTCGGTCTACGAATTTGCTGGCCAGACCTTGGATGGCATAGGCGCCGGCTTTGTCCATGGGCTCGCCAGAGGCTACGTAATCCTCAATTTCTCGCTCGTCCAGGGCGACGAAGCTTACTCTGGTTGACTCATAGTCGACGATGGTGCGGGTGCCGTGTTTCAGGCAGATTCCCGTCAGGACTACGTGTTCGCGGCAGGACAGGGCGCGGAGCATGGCTTTGGCGGACGCGGCGTGGGGCGGCTTTTCCAGGATGCGGTCTTCGAGCACTACGGTTGTGTCGGCTCCGATGACGATTTCGGCCGGGTTGTCGAAGGCGGCTTCGGCTTTGGCTTGCGCCAGGCGGGTGACGTAGTCCCTGGGGTGCTCGCCGGGGGCGCGCACTTCGTCCACGGGGCGGGAACGAACTTCGAACGGAAAACCGGCTAGCGTCAGGAGTTCGCGGCGGCGGGGCGAGGCGGAGGCCAGAATCAAGTTTGATACAATCATTCTTCCCCCGGCAGAATAGCAGACCCAACATATGGAACGCGCCGGAAGACTCATCGGAAAATTGAAGCTGGACAGCTTGACACCAGGCTTAGACGATCCCGAACTGCGGGCGCGGGCGGCGTGGAGAGTCGCGGCGGGGAAGAAAATCGCCGAGCACACGCGGGCGGTGGCGCTGGTGAGGGGATCGCTGGTGGTGGAGGTCGAGGACCAGATCTGGCAGAGGCAGTTGAAGACGCTGAGCGGGTTTCTGGTGAGGAATCTCGAAAAAGCGCTGGGTGAGGCGCTGGTGACCGACATCGATTTCCGGCCGATGCCGAAGCGCATGGCGCCGCAGAGGGCCGTGAGAGCGCGGGGGCGCGAGGATGTGCTGGATCCGGTGCTTGATTTACTGTACCGGCAGTCGCGGAAAAAGGGATGAAGATTACTGATGAAGAGGTTCGGCGGGTGGCGGAGCTGGCGGCGCTGGCGCTGAGGGACGACGAAGTGCAACGGATGGCCAAGGATCTGGACAGCATCCTGAGCCACATCGACAAGCTCAACGAATTGGATACGACTGGTGTCGAGCCGATGTCGCAGGTGTTGTTCGATGCGGAGGAGACGGCGACGCTGCGCGAGGATCGCGAGAAACCGAGTTTGACGAATGCCGAGGCGTTGCAGAATGCTCCCGTGTCGGGTAGCGGGTATTACAAAGTTCCGCGGGTGATTGAACGTGGATGAGCGGAGCGAAGACCGTCAGATGACTCATTCGATCAGTTCAATCCGTTCCGGCTTACTCAGGAAAGAATTTAGCGCGGAAGAGTTTACGCGCTTGGCCTTGGAGCATGCGGAGAAAGAGAATCCGAAGACCAATGCTTATCTGACGTTTTCCGCGGTGCGGGCGATGAAGGCGGCGGAGGCGGTGGATAAGAAGATCGCGGCGGGCGAGGATCCGGGGGCGCTGGCGGGCGTGCCGGTGGCGGTGAAGGATGTCATCGTCACCAAGGGGCTGAGGACTACCTGCGGATCGCGATTGCTGGAGCATTATGTTCCGCCGTACGATGCCACGGCGGTGATCCGGCTGGAAGCGGCAGGCGGGATTCTTATCGGCAAGACGAATTGCGACGAGTTCGCGATGGGATCGTCGAACGAGAATTCGGCGTACGGGCCGGTGAGGAATCCGGTGGCGCTGGATCGGGTGCCGGGAGGGTCGAGCGGAGGGTCGGCGGCGGTGGTCGCGCAGAGGACGGCGGTTTTGTCGCTGGGATCGGACACGGGCGGATCGGTGAGGCAGCCTGCTTCGTTTTGCGGAGTGGCGGGGGTGACGCCGACTTATGGACGGGTGTCGCGATACGGGTTGACGGCGTTCGCGAGTTCGCTGGATCATATCGGGCCGTTTGCGCGCACGACTCGGGATGCGGCGGCGTTGTTGCAGGTGATTGCGGGGCGCGATGAGATGGATGCTACGTCGGCCGCGGCGCCGGTTCCCGATTATGTTTCAGGGCTGACGGGGGATGTGCGGGGGTTGAAGATTGGTCTGCCTCGGGAATATTTCTTGGGCCTCGAGAGCGCGACGGGGGATCGGATTCATGCGGCGGTAGAGACGCTGAAGAAGCTGGGGTGCGAGGTGCGTGACATTTCCCTGCCCCATACGCAGTACGCGATTGCGGCGTACTACATTATTGCGACGGCGGAGGCTAGCGCGAATCTGGCCCGGTATGACGGGGTTCGGTACACAACGCGTTCTGCCGCGGCGGGCACGTTATCGGAGATGTATCGCGAGACGCGCGATGAGGGGTTTGGGGCGGAGTGCAAGCGTCGCATCATGCTGGGGACTTATGTATTGAGTGCGGGATATTACGACGCTTATTACATTAAGGCTCAAAAAGTTCGGGCGCTGATTGCCCGGGATTACGCGGAGGCGTTTCAGAGCGTCGACGTGATTGTCGCGCCGGTGTCGCCGTTTCCGGCGTTCAAGATCGGCGAAAAGGTGGATGATCCGGTGGCGATGTATTTATCGGACATTTACACCATCACGGGGGATTTGGCGGGGATTCCTTGTATGAGCGTGCCTTGCGGGGTGACTCCGGAGGGGTTGCCGGTGGGGTTGCAGATTTTGGCTCGGCATTTTGATGAGGGGACGATGTTTCGGGTGGCGGATGCGTTTGAGAGGGCGGCTGGGTAGGAAAGCCTGCGTCGAGACGAGTCTCGACGCGGCACGCACGAGTGCGTGCGCCACCTCATCACTACGAAATGATTTGAGTAGCAGAGGCATCTACACTAGAGAAGAGGAGAAACAATGCCATTTACACTACCTGCATTACCTTACGCAACGGACGCTCTGGAGCCGTATATCGACAAGATGACGATGGAGATTCATCACGGGAAACACCATCAGGCGTACATCACGAACGTGAACAAGGCGCTGGAGTCGGCGCCGGAACTGGCCGGGAAGACGGTGGAGGAGCTGCTCGCCAACAATTGCGCGATTGTGCCGGACGCGATTAAGACCGCGGTTCGGAATAACGGCGGCGGGCATGCGAACCACTCGCTGTTCTGGACCATTATGGGTCCGGGGGCTGGCGGGGCGCCGGTGGGAAATTTAGCGGCGGCGATTACGGGGGCGTTCGGGAGTTTTGACGCGTTCAAGGAGAAGTTCGCGGCGGCGGGAGCTACGCGGTTCGGGTCGGGGTGGGCGTGGTTGTTGAAGACGGGCTCGGGCGTGGAGATTACTTCCAGCGCGAATCAGGATTCTCCCTTGATGGAAGGGAAGTTTCCGGTGATCGGGCTCGATGTTTGGGAGCATGCTTACTATTTGAAGTACCAGAATAAGAGGCCGGATTATATTTCGGCGTGGTGGAACGTCGTCAATTGGGCGGAAGCGGAGAAGCGGTTTAACACGGGGAAATAAATGGACCTGAAGACGGCGGCTCGGGAAAAATTCGATTCGGCCCGGGAGGGGCTGATTGAGTTGAGTCACCGGATTCATGCGCATCCGGAGTTGGGCTTCGAGGAGGAGAAATCCTCCTCGTGGCTTTGCGAGGCGCTGGCAGACGCGGGGTTCACCGTACAAAGAGGCGTTTGCGATTTGCCGACGGCGTTTATCGCGCGGTATGGGTCGGGGCCGTTGAACGTGGGGATTTGCGCGGAGTACGATTCGCTGCCGGGAATCGGGCATGCGTGCGGGCACAACATCATCGCGGCATCGGCTGTGGGGGCGGCGCTGGCGGCGGCGAAGGTGGCGGATGAGGCGGGGCTGACGGTGACGGTGATCGGGACGCCAGCGGAGGAAGTGGGCAACGCCAGCGGCAAAATCCTGATGCTGGAGCGCGGGGCGTTCGAAGGGATTCACGCGGCGATGATGGTGCATCCGGCGCCGTTCGACATGCTGCGGGCTAAGATTATCGCGGCGTCGATGTTTGAGGTGAAGTATACGGGGAAAGAGTCGCATGCGTCGGCGTTTCCGGAATTGGGGATCAACGCGGCGGATGCGCTGACGATCGCGCAGACGGCGGTGGGGCTGCTGCGGCAACATATACGGTCGACGGACAGGATTCATGGGATCGTGACGCATGGAGGGGATGCGCCGAACGTCGTACCGGCGCACACTTGCGCGAAGTATATTATCCGGTCGGAGACGCTGGATCAGTTGGACGAGCTGCGGCCGAAGGTGCATCGCTGTTTCGAGGCGGGGGCGCTGGCCACGGGGTCGAGAGTGGCGATTGTCGGAGGGGACAAGCCTTATGCGGAGATGCATCACGACGATGTGATGGCTGCGTTTTACAAACGCAATTCGGAGGCGCTGGGAAGGCCGTTTCCGAATCTCGGGGAGTGGGAGACCCGGCCGACGGGGTCGACGGATATGGGGAATGTATCGCGGGCGGTGCGGTCGATTCATCCGATGATCGGGATCGGGTCGCTGCCGGCGGTGAATCATCAGCCGGAGTTTACGGCGGCGTGCATAACGGCGGATGCGGATAAGGCTCTCATCGATGGGTCGCTGGCGATGGCTTGGACTTGTATTGATTTGGCGATGAACGCCGGCTGAAGCTGAAACCCGCACATCGCATGCGGATTGCTTGATTCGGCGGAGAATCCGCATGCCGCGCATGGCGGCTCGGAAGTGTTTTCTTCGGACGATGTACTAGTATCATTTCGACCAAGTGGGGCCGCCAATCATGGCGGCGCGTTGGCGTTCCCGCCGACGCTGGCCGCCTTGAAAGGGCGGCTGCCGCCAGAATTGGCGGCCCCACAAGAGCCAGAAAATGAGACAGAGATACGGATCGCAATCTCTGACGCACTCCACTAGTTTTCGGCCAGGATTCTAATCGACGCGATTTTCCAGATTCCGCTTTCGTTGCGGAGGACGAATAGCACAGGGGATTTGGCGTAGGCGTCGACTAGCGCTATTTCGGGCGTCAGAAAGCGGATCTTTTTAATCGCGATGAAGCTCACGCCGGGGATGGAGATGGTCGCTTCACCCCAGGGTTCGGAGGATATGATGACCTCGCCGGGGCGGTCGGCCAGGGGTGGAAGCATGATCGGCGCGGCGCGGATGCGCGCGAGTTCGGCGTCGTTGTCGAAGTCGGCGGTGAAGGAGTTTAGCCGGAAGACGGTTCTGCGGATCGCTTGCCGGTCTGAGGCTTCGTCGGCGGCGTGAGCCCAACCCGCGCAGAGGATTAATGCGAGCATGATGGACTTCATGGACACATGATAGCGCTCTGTGCTACCTGTGGTTAGGTGTGGTGGCTTTTTGCAATCCTCGGCGCTAATCTTGCTCCGACGGCTATTGTGAATCCTGGGTTCGACAACCCGTTTGTCGCTGCCGACACTTCGGGATTTTACGCGGTGGGGAACGCGGGGAATCAAGTGGTCGTGGTGAAGGTGAATCTCTCCGGCACCATCGTATATTCGCGAGCTTTCGGCGGGAGCGCGTCTACGCAGCCGACGGGGATTGCGGTCGATTCGTCGGGTGCGGCTTACGTTGTGGGCTATACGCAGGCCGCCGATTTTCCCATCGTCGGCGGCTATCTCAGTTCGGGCAGCATGTTTCTGACGAAGCTGTCGCCGGATGGTTCGACGATTGTTTACTCCACGTATATCGGCAGCGAGGGCACGGCTGCGGCGGTGGCTGTGGATTCTGCGGGAAACGCTTATGTAACGGGCTCCGCGCCGTCCGCGGGATTCGTCGCTACGCCGAATGCGTTCATGGGGAACGCGGCGGTGGATCCTTATGCGCAGAACGCTTTCGTAATGAAGGTCGCGCCGGACGGAAGCAGGCCGGTGTGGGCGACGTTTTTGGCGGGGAACGGGATCGCGTGCTCCACGCTTCCGGGCGTCGCGTGTCCTTTGTCGAACCCGGGTTTCTTTTTCGACAACGGCGAGCAGGACCGGGGAATGGCCATCACGGTGGATGTGGCGGGCTATGTTTATGTGGCCGGATATACCAACTCGGCTGGTTTCCCGGTGACGGGCGGAGTGGTTCAAGCGCAGTACGCCGATCCTTATGGGATTGAGAGCCAGGGGTTCGTGACGAAATTGAGCGCGGATGGTTCGTCGCTACAATATTCGACGTATTTGGGTAATGCGCAGGGTCAGGTTCTAACGGGGCTGGCGGTGGACGCACAGGGGAACGCGATCGTCGGCGGGTCTGCGCGGCAGGTTCCCGCGACGATCAAGCCCGGGTGGCCGGCGAGCCCTTTGCCTCAGTTCAATGGCGGATTTGTGGTGAAGCTCGATGGTGCCGCGGCGACGCTGATTTATACGCGCGGGCTGGGGGAAGGATACTTTGTAGGGATCTCCGGCGATGGGGGCGGAAACGTTTATCTCACGACCTTCGACACGCTGCCTTCGTTTCCGGTGACAGCGGGAGGAGTGTTGTTGACCGGGTACTCGCAGGCGTTGCTCGAACTGGACGCAACGGGCAATTTGATTTATTCAACGGAGCTGCCGCAAGCGGGTCCGCTGGCCGTTAGCGGCAATTCGGTAGCCGTGATCGCTGGAAACGCCCTGACTATTTTCGGGCCGGCCGACGCGTCGCAACCGGCGGTGTTCGCACTGGAGAATGCGGGATCGCTGGCAGCGACGGCAGTGGTCGCACCGGGCGAGATCCTGCTGGTGACGGGAACTCAGTTGGGAGGGATCACTTTCGATGGCGTGGCGGCGCCAGTGCTACCGGCGGCGCCTATCTTGCCGGCACTGACGAACCAGGTGTTGATGCAGGTGCCGTTCGAAGTGGCGGGGCGGCAGACAACCGAAATGCAGATCGGGTCACAGACGCTTCGCTTGGCGGTTGCGCCTGCGGCGCCGGCGATCTTCGCGAACCCTGGCTATGGCGTCAGCACCGCTCTCAACTCCGATGGCACGGTGAACACGCCGGTGAATCCGGCCGAGCTGGGGACGTACATGACCATTTTCGTCACCGGGGCGGGGCTGTTTCAGGGCAATTTGGGAACGGGCGCGATTGCGCCGCTGGCGCCTTTGTTCTCGACCGGGGTTCCGGTCTCGGTGCAGATTTTTTCGGGGAACAATCCGGTTCATGAGGCGGAGGTTTTGTACGCGGGCTCGGCGCCTACACAATCCGACGGCGTGGTGCAAATCAACTTTATGGTGCCGGCGGCGGGCGACCTGGGGGCGATCGCGTCTGTTGCGGTGCGGGCGGGGGCGGCGCAAAGCGATCGCATTCTCGTCTATTTGACTAATTGACTGCGCGAAAGGACCGCTCCATCGATTTTGGATTACCGCCTATGGACAGATTCGCATGCATCGCGAGGAGTCGCGACTCGGCACGCGTGGGCGCGCGCGCCACAACGTGAGCTCGAGGTCTATTGCAGGGAAATCGCGACGATTGCGGGGGTTTGGACGCCGGCTACGGTTGCTTGCAACAGGACGCCGCCGGAGGGGATGGTCCAAGGTTTACCTATAAGAGGTTGCGGTGGAAGCGCGGCTGCCGGCATAATTGCCGGCCCCACTACGGTAGACGGACGACCGCATGCTTATGCAAGGGATTTCCGTCGTCGCCGATGATGAACCAGCCGGGACCTTCGTGAGACAACGTCAGGCCGACATCATGTGCATCGGCCGGCACCAGGAAGACGCGCTTCGTTCGCACGGCCTGGCCCGGTTCGAGCAGAACATCGAGAGGGGTCGCGGCAGGATCCGGGGTGGGATTGAAACGCCGGCCCTGGCCGTCGGTTAAGTAAACACGGACGCCCTTTTCGCGCTGGCTGACGCGGCCGGCGTGGCTCGACAGGCGCAGGGTGACGGTGTAAAGGACGCCTGCGGGGGCGGGCGCGCGATCGGCGGCCTCGACGGCGATGCACCAGTCGTCGAAGCAGCGGTCTTCTCCCACGGCGTAGACGCGTTGTGGCGTGGCGAGCGCGACCACGAACACAACGGACATATAGATGGCGAAGCAGATCGCGTAGTTGCGCAGCGTGCGGACAGCTCGGGAGCGTTGCTTGCGGATCGCCAGAACGGCGGCGGTCAGCAGAGTGATCACCGACGTCAGGAACAATCCGAGGAACAGGAGATCAAAGATAGACATGACGGAGTACTTTGTACTATAAACTACTCCTTTGCTAAATGCAAGCTATTTTACGATGAGCATGCCGCGATACATACCCATGCCGCAGGAGAAGGTCAGCTGGCTTTTCGGTTGGGCGGGCAGGTCGACCAGCACGGTTTGACCCAAGGGAATCGTTCGGCGGATGCCTAGCAAGGGGAAAAGTACCTCCGCACCGCAGTTCGGCGACTCTTCGCGCGTGAACGCGAGCGTCACTGCGCGATCGGCGGGGATTTCCAGTCTCGCCGGTTGGTAGCCGCGTTGGGTGATGCTGATGCGCAGTGCGCCGGAAGGAATTTTCATCGGAGCTGGCGGGCCTGGCCCTTCTTCGACGTTCAACAGGAAGGCCAGCGTCACAACTTTTCCCGATTGCTGAAACTGGGCCCACAGCTTGTAGAAACCGGGAGTCGGGAAACTCGTCACGATGTTGATTTCGGACGGAGTGGGGCCCAGCACGTGGGTGTGAACCATCGCCGGAGAATTGTCGACGGGGTGCGCGTGAGCGAAGCTCGCGAGACCTTGGTTAACAATGATCACGTGTGCCCAGGCGCCTAAATACGGCTCCAGTTTTTCGGCTGCGCCTTCGAGTTTCAGGTTGATCGGGATGTCCTCGCCGGTTCGCAACGGTTTTCTGGCGATCAGTTCGGCGTGGAGGGTCGATGTCGGTTCGGGCGTGTCGCTCCCGCGAGGTCCGGTGACGAGTACGTCCCACGATTCGATGCGCGGAGCTTCGCCGGGGAGCGAGAAATCGGCCCACAGGCGGTAAGATCCGCCGCGGGCGAAGGTGTAAGCGACTTCATAGCGATCGCCCCCAGCCAGTTCGGGATGGATGTGGTCGAAGTCGGCGAGATCGGAGGAGATGACCAGGAAATGAATCGGGCGCTCATGAACATATTCGAAGTGGCGCCCGGCGGGGACTTCGAGGCGGAAGCGGATCTCGGTTCCCATCGTGATTTGCGGCGTCTGTCCGCTTGCTGACGCGCGCGGCTCCTGTTGACAGACGCTCAACTGGACATTGCTACGCGTGCCAAGGGGGGAACAGTCCAGCTTCGGAGCGGTCGGGAGTGCGCCGTAGTATCGCGGACCAATCAAGTACGGATATGCGAGGCGCCCCGATTCGTCGGCGGCTAGAAAATATGCGTAGGTGCCGTTGACTGACCGTCCGTTGAATTCGTCCAAATCGCCCGAACCCGCAACGTACTCGTAATCTTCAGAGAATGTCCCTAGCGGATTGGTCGCGTCGACGTCGGGGCCGTATTGCTCCGGCGTCAGGCGCGTTCCATCGGGCCAGGTTTCGCGGCGCGCGATCGAGCGCAGGCGGTAGCTGGACCGCATTCTTTTTCCATAAATCGGATAGCCGTCGAGCGCGAAGCCGATGAGGGGGCCATCGCCGTTCTTCGCCAATTCCTCAAGCAAACCGGCGGCAGGACGATGGGTCAGCTCTGCGTGGGGGTGCCCGGCGACGGTCAACGTCCCGTCGTCGTTGGCGGCGACGGCGTCGTAATGCCACAGATTGGCGCCGTTGTAGGAAAGCGTTTCGCACTGGTTGTAAGTCGGCATGCCGTTGACGAACACGCCGGCGATCTCGACGGGGATGCGGGAGTGAAGCGTCGCGGGCTTCGGGGCGCGCGGAATTTCGAAAACAAATTCGCGCGGCTTGGTCTGCGGCACGGGAGGCGATTGCAACAGGCCGAGATAGCGGAGCGCCAGGCCGGAAGAGCGCACCACGATCGAATGCTCTTTCACTTCGACCGAATGAACGTTCGGACGCGACGGCGAATCGCCGGGAGGGCTCATGATCCACGGGTCAGAGGCGAGCAGAAGCGCGGCCTGGAACAAAACGATCATTGAATATTGATATAGACGGGATTCGACGACTTGCCTCCCGCAATCACGATCACGCTGACTTTTCCCGCTCCCGCGAGGCTCGACGGGATCAGAATGTTCAGCTGGTCGAGGCCCGGATATACGCCTTCGGGTCCAGAGTATTGGACGGTGGCGTTGACGCCGTTCATGGTCGCGGTGGCGGCGGTGCCGATCCCGGTGCCGTAGAGGATCAGATAGGTTTGCCCGCTTGCAAGGCTCACGGGCGCGGCGGTGACGGTTTGAAAGGTCCCGTTATAAATCTGCGCGGCGGCCAAGCTGTCGGCGGTCTGCTTGAAAATGCCTGGATAGGTCGCGACGATGTTCACCGTGCCGCTCACGGACGCGCCCCCGGCCGTGATGGTCACCTTGCCGAGGCCCTCTGCCGCGCTGATGGGGACGCGATAATTCACCTGCGTCGGCGACGCGTAGGAGATTTGCGCGGGTAAAGCCGCGCCGGTCGAATCCGTGACGGTGACCGTCGCGCCGCCCAGCGTGAGAGGCCAGTTAGCGTCGATGGCCGATGCCGTCGAGGTCGCGAGCACGGCGGCGAACTCGGAGTAGGCCGTGACCAGCGATCCTGCGGCCAGCGGTCCTCGTTCGCCCGACGCCGAGGAAACGTGTGTGGCTCGACTGGAGACTCCTCCGCCGCCTTCATCGGCTGCCGCCGAACTGCTGTAGCTCGCGCCGTCCAGCACGTTGAAAATCGCCACGCCGTTCACCCACATGCCCACCGCTCCCATGCCGCTGGCGGTTTTCGTGGCGGAGGGCGCGGGGGTACGCGGAAATTTCGAGACGCCCGGCTGCGAGCTGGGCCAGTTCATGAAGACGCCGCCCAACATGGTCGCTTCGAACCACGGCCCCATGGTGTAGCTGGGCAGATTATTCGAATTCACGTACACCGCGCTCGAATCGTAGCGGACGCGTTGCGCGTCGCCCAGCGCCGGAGTGGACTGGCCTCCGCTCACGGTCACGCCGGAGGGTTTGGTCGAAGGCCACGTCGTGGAGGGTCCGGCCGAAGGGTCGAAGCCGGTGATCGCCTGGGCGTTTTTCGTAGATCCTTTGGTGAACCAACTGGCGAGCGTCGGATCAGTGGACGCCGCGCCAACCACTGCGCCGTTGGTGAAGTAATCGACCGCGTCGCTGGCGACGGTCTGCGCGCTGCCCCCGGCCGCGGTGCCGTAAAACTGAAGGTTGATGATGTAAGGAAACGCCGGCGCGCCGGTTCCGTCGATGGTCACGAAATAGGCGTAGGTGCCGTTCGGATAATCCGGCGTCACGGTGAAGCGGCCGTTATATTGATCGAGATCGCCGGAACCCGCGGCGTAATCGTAGTCGTCGACGTAGCGGCCCAGAGGATAGGTCGCGCTGACGTCGGGGCCGTATTGCGTGCTGGTCAAGGTTGCCGAATCGTTCGGGAGATAAGGCAAAATCCAGGCCGGGAGCGTGTGGCGTTGGGTGATGCCGCGGAGTTGGAAGCTCGACTGCATCCGCTTGATCGCGCTCTTGGCGCTGGTCGAGTCCGAGTAGCCATATGGGCCATAGACCGGGTAACCGTCGTTGGCCCAGCCGAGGATCGGCGAATGCGTCCATCCGGAACTCTTCTCCGCGTACAGCGTGCCGAGTCGTCCGGTGGAGACGACGGTCACGTTGTCGTTCAACTGCGCCCGCAGGCAGATGGGATTGATGTGGTGATGATACGTCCCGCTGCCGGGCTGGTGGCCGTTGCAGTAATCGAACGTCTCCAGTTCGCCGAACGCGGCGTTGCGCTGCCAGATGCCGTCGCCCGAAGCGCCGCCGGGTCCGCCGGGGGGTTGGGCGAGAAGAAGAGAGAAAGGGAACAGGAGCAAGAGCCGCTTCATGGTTACAGTTCAACAGGGTAACGTAAAGCGATTGTGTGGATGGGGAGGAAAATTGTGAAGGGAGTGTAAAGAGGGCTACGATGAAGGCATGGCAGTTCTCGATTGGTCCCAATGTCCCGCCGTAGAGAGCATCCCCGGCAAGCGCAGCGGCGCGTGGGTGTTCCGGGGAACCCGGACGCCGGTTTCGACGGTGTTCGAGAACCTTGAGGACATGAGCGTCGACGAGCTGATTGAGGAATTCGGCGTCACGCGTGAGCAGGTGCAGGCGGTGGTGGAATTCGCCGCGCACAGCGCAGGAGCTCCTCAGCCGCTGTCCTGATGCTGGTCCTTTTCGACAACGGCACGCCGCGAACCACGCGGTCACGGAGGCCCGCGCCCGTGGATGGGAAGAACTCGAAAACGGAGAGTTGCTGGCGAAGGCCGAGGCCGCCGGGTTCGAGGCGCCGGTTACGACTGACAGAAACCTTCCGTATCAGCAAACCATGAAGGGCCGGAAGATCGCGATTGTGGTTTTGGGTAAAGGACGTTGGAGTCTGATGAAGCCGCGCGTGGCGCGCATCGTGCCCGCCGTCAATTCGGCTACGCCGGGAAGCTATGCGGAGGTCGAGATCCCGTTTCGCTAGCGCCCTCGGCGACGGCGCGGAGGATGTTGATTATGTCGATTACCACTGAGAGGAGCCGCTCATGACGATGAAAAACCCCCCGCATCCCGGGCGAGTCGTGCTTGAGGAGTGCATTGAACCGTTAGGCTTGACCATCACGGACGCGGCCGCTGCGTTTGGGGGTGACGCGCAACACGCTTTCGGAGCTCGTAAACGGGAAGCGCGGCATATCGCCAGAGATGGCCGTGAGGCTGTCCAAGGTGTTTGGGGGTACAGAGCAAGGCTGGCTGGTGCAACAGGCTCAGTACGACCTTGCTCAGGTCCAGCGGGAACGCATAAAGCTCAAGCGGCTGCTGCTGGTTTAGGGGAGCGAAGGGGACAGCTCAGGCTGTCCCCTTTGGCCCCTTTGGCCCCTTTGGCCCCCTCCACCGGCTCGGCCACAAACGGCCGTTGGCATTTGGGGCAGATCATTTCTTCTAAATCTGCCGTGTTGACCATGCGCTTATAGCAAATCGATTTCAGCTTCCCGGGCGTTGAGGGTTCACCAAGGTCCGCGTTGCCGTCGCGTAGGAGGAGGTTGTACAGTTCAGAGCATGAATTGGAGTTCTATATTCGCTGCGGGGCTCGGCAGCATACTGGGCTCGCTCCTCACGATTTTTGCAACCCGCTGTTGCAGCATCACTTTTGGAAGCGTCAGCGCCGAGCAGAAATAAAGCTCAAGGCGATTGAAACAATCGCCACGTTTACGAGCAGGTTCATTCAGCAATGGATAGCCGCAAACGGAGCCGGGCAGCAATATCACCCTACCCTGGAATGGTTCGAAGATTTTTCGGCTGCTGAGGCTGTGGTGAAGGCTCTCTTTGAGCGCGAGACATACGATGCTTTTAAAAACCTCGAAAAGCGAGTTGATCCAGAGCTTGGTACCGATATTGCCAACCAGGTCCTCAACGTCAACGCTTTTATAGAAGCGAGGGATAAAGCGATGGAGGCCCTCTACAGCGAAGTCATTTGAAGGGCTCCAGCATTTCAGAAAGGGTAAGTCAGCCGCGTGCCCTTCCGCATGCGCGCCCCATCCCCACGTGATATCCTGATCCCAGAAATAGCCAGGAGGCCCCATGAACCGACGAAACTTTCTTATGACGACCGCGGCGGTCGCCACCACTACCACTTCCATGCTCGCAAGCGCCAACAACACGGTCCGAATCGCCGTTGTGGGCTGCGGCGGACGGGGCATGAGCCACGTCAACGCCTGGACGTCGCTGCCTAACGTGGAACTGGTTGCGCTCTGCGATCCCGACCAGTCACATCTCGATAGATATGTTAAGGCCATTGAGGGAAAAGGCAAGAAGAAGCCCGATACTTACGCCGACGTCCGCAAGCTGCTTGAAGACAAGAATATCGACGCCATCTCCATAGCCTCGCCCAACCACTGGCACGCCCTCATGACGATCTGGGGCGCGCAGGCCGGCAAGGACGTATATGTCGAGAAGCCATGCTCACACAATATTTTTGAAGCGCAGCAGATGGTGCACGCCGCGCGCAAGTACGACAAGATCGTGCAGATGGGCAGCCAGAGCCGGTCTTCGGTTGCGCTCAAGGAAGCGGTCCAGAAGATGAATGAAGGCGAACTGGGCGAGGTCTACATGGCTCGCGCGCTGTGCTTCAAGTGGCGCGACACCATCGGCAAGTCGCCTGTTTCGGAAGTACCGGCCGGCGTCGATTACGATCTGTGGACCGGTCCCGCGCCGAAGCGCCAATTCACGAAGAATCGTTTCCATTACAACTGGCACTGGATGTGGGACACCGGCAACGGCGACCTGGGCAATCAGGGCATTCATGAAGTCGACATCGCGCGCTGGGGCCTGGGCGTGAAGTATCCGACCAAGGTGACCGCGATGGGCGGCAAGTTCATGTTCGACGACGATCAGGAAACGCCGAACACGATCAACGCCCTGCTGGAATTCGACGTCAACGGCAAGAAGAAGCTGATGGCGTTCGACGTCCGCCACTGGGAGAGCAATCACGAAGCCGGCATCGGCGAGGAAAAGAGGACCGGCGGTCGTCCAGCCACGCGGGAGCCCGATACCATCGGCAACACGTTCTTCGGCTCGAAAGGCTACCTGGCCATCGACGGCTACACCAAGTATCAAACCTGGATGGGCCCGAAGCAGGAGAAGGGAGCGGCCAAGAGTCAGGGCGGCGACCATTTCCTGAACTTCATCGAAGCCGTCCGCAGCCGAAAGCGGTCGGATCTGAACGCCGAGATCGAAGAAGGCGCCGCGTCGACCATCTGCATGCACCTGGCGAACATTGCCTATCGCACCGGCCGCACGCTGCACTTCGATGAGAAGACCATGACCATCATCGGCGATCACGAAGCCAACAAGATGTTGACACGCGACTACCGCAAGCCGTTCGTGGTGCCGAAAATCGGCGGGTCGTCAACCGCGATCGGCTAGAATCTTTTCGATCACTGCCATATTCTTGAGCGCGTCTTCGAGAGGCACGGGAACCTCCGTGTTCTCGAGGATGGCGCGCGAGAACAACTCGCCTTGAATCGTGTACTGATCGCACACGGGGAACTCTTCCACTACATCGTTCACGAAAATACGCGTCGGCTTGTCCGGAGGCGCGTTGAACGGAATTTCTATTTCAATTCGTCCCGTGGTTCCGAAGATGTGCATTTTTTGATACGGAACCATCTGCGTCGAACAGGTGAAGCTGGCGTGACCGGTCGGATATTCGAGGATGACGGACGCCAGACGATCGGTTTGGAACTCGGGGTCGAGATCTAGAAATGCGTGGACACGCAACGGCTCGGCCGCGAAGATCATGCGAGATAAAGTGATCGGGTAGCAGCCGATATCCATGATCCCTCCGCCGCCGATCGCCGCAATATTGCGAACGTTTTGAGGGTCGCGATTGAAGTAGCTGAAATAGCCGGAAACCACGCGCAGGTCGCCGATGCGTCCTTCTCGGACAAGCTCCGCCGCGCGCAGCCACTGCGGATGCGTGCGCGCCATGAACGCTTCGCCGATTTTGACGCCGGCGTTGTCGCGGGCGGCGATCAACTCCCGCGTTTCGGCGACCGACAGCGCGATGGGCTTCTCGCACAGCACGTGCTTGCCGGCCTCGGCCGCGCGGATCGACATCGGAACGTGGAGATGATTCGGCAGCGGATTGTAGATCGCGTCGATGGACGGGTCTGTTAGTAACTCCTCATAGGACCCGTACGCTTGCGGGATGCCCAACTGTTCGGCCGCCACGCGAGCCTTACTCAGGTCGCGTGACGCGATGGCAGCGATCTCAACATTCGCCGCGCGCTGCATCGCCGGAATCACTTTCGTCGTCGCGATTTTGGCGACACCAAGCACGCCCCAACGGATTTTCGTCATGTTGTGATTTTACTCACGTTGGAGGGTGCCCCTCCATTACTGTCGGGGCTCGGTAGGGGAGTCGTGGCACGCTTGTTTCCTTCCGAGCCCCGACAGTAATGGAGGGGATACTCATGTTTTCCCGGCGACGGGACACTAGCCCCATGCGTCAGCTTGGGGTTGTTTTCCCTGCGCCCACTAACCCCAAGCTCATGCTTGGGACTGACTCCACCCGTGGGAGGGCAATCATTATTCTGGCGTCTCCACCGAAAGCTCCCCCTGCAAATGCTGCAAGTGGGCGATGGCTTCCTTGATTTTCTCGAACTGCTTTTCCACCAGCGTCCGGCTTTCGCCCGAAATGGCGGAGTCGGTCGCTTCCTTGTAGTGAGTCCAGGCGGAGCTTTCGCCGGTCTCGCAAGCGGCCAGAATCGCCGACCCGTCGCCCAGGGTCGCGACCGCTTTAAACTCCATCCAGCCGCGATGCAGAGCCGCGCCAATGGTGCCGGATTGCGCCGGCGTACCACCCAGCTTCCGGACTTCCGCTTGCAAGGCCTTCACGAACCCGGCGCGCTCCTGCGAATATCCTTCGAGGATGGCTTGCAGCCGCGTCTCATCCACCAGCCGGGACGCTTCGGCGTAACCCAGCTCGCCATTCCTTGACGTTTCAATCAGAGCATTCAGACGCGAGACTGTCTCTTCTTCCGTCATTAATTAATCCTCGAGTTTCGCCGGCGGTTCCGGCAGGAAAAACGTCAAGACATTCCCCAGCAGATAGATGGCCAGCGCCACAGCCGCCGCGGCATAGGCCAGTTTGGTAGCCGGAGCGCCACCCGGCCCTCCTCCTGGCATGTGGCCTTGCAAGTGCGTGGTTACATAGGCCGCCGAAGTGCCCAGCATGCGCCCCCCGACGTTGGCCGCGAATCCTTCACCCGTCCCCCGCAAGTGTACAGGATAAACGCGAGGGAGATAATTCCCCCAGAAACTCAACTGCGAAACCGTGCAGAATCCCGCGAAAAACATGCCGTACTTGAACAACTCCACGCTTTGCGTCGCCGGTCCGTAGAACACGTAGGGCACGATAAACAATCCGGGAATCAGGAACACGCGCAGCAGCGCGCGGCGGCTGACGATGACCAGCGCGAGTCCCGCCAACGCGATTCGTCCGGCGAGTCCTCCAAATTCCTGCGCCGCCTGCACCGTCGCGACGACTTGTCCGACCACCCCCTGACGCTTTTCCGGTGGGACGGATGCCGCGGCCTTTCGCACCTCCGCCAGTCCGGGAGTGATCTGCGGAGCCTGCTGAATCGCTCCGAACGCCGCTCCATAGGCGCAGGCAAACAGCAGCGATGTGACGATGGTTGTTTTCCGATACGCCGGCGCGAACAGTTCCCCGAAGCTGGGACGCTTCAGAGTGCCCTCGGCATGCTTCTTCGCCCACACCGGCGACTCCGGCAGGAAGAAACGAACGATCCCCAGCGGAATCGCCGGCAGCATCGCCGAGAGCAGTGTGTAGCGCCATGCCGCGTGACCGCCGGAAATCGCCGGCAGCGACAGCGCGTAGTGATTCGCCAGATAATTCATTCCCGAAACCGCAATGCCGCCTAAGGATGAAAACGCCTGCGTCCAGTCGAGCACGGCTTCCTTGGCCTTGGGCTCCGGGAACAATTCCGCCAGCCACGCGACGGCCGCGACGAACTCGACGCAGACGCCGATGAAGCTCATCGTGCGCCAGAACAACAGCGACTGGAGCGACGCCGCATTGCCGGCCGCAAACGCCGAGATCGTGTAAAGGATGATGGTCCAGACCAGAATCCGTCGGCGTCCGAACAGATCGGTCAGATAGCCGCCGATCAGTCCGAAAAATCCTCCGCACAAGGGCGGAATCCAGAAAAGATACCCGGCCCAATCGACGTAGGCGGGCGTACCCGGCGTCAGTTTAAAGTCCAGCAGCGCGGGACGAAGGATGAGAGGGCCAACCAGAATGGCGTAAATATCGACAAGAAAACCAATCGCCGCGGCGGCGCAGATGGTCCATTTCACCGCGTTAGAGATGCTGTAGGAAGAGGAGGATTCGGAATCGGCCATAAACCAGTCGAGGTTATCACAATGCGCCGTACACCAGCCGCGAGGAGGCCAGCCTCTTTAATGTCGCCACCGGGGTGCGATAGCCAGGTTGCTCCTGAATTCTTCGCTCTTCCTTCGACAAAAGGGGCCAGAGGCCCCTCGATTCCGGCACGAAACCGAGCTTTCGATAGAACCAGAACGCGCCCGATGCCAGCGCTTCTTCGTTTTCATGCCCGATCTGATACGGGTCCACCGAAAACGTCTTTACGCCGCTGCGTTCTTGCAGCAGTTTCAGTAACACCGCGTACAGCCACGCCGTCTCGCCGTCCCGAAACGTGTAATAGAGGTTGAACCCCGCCTCCATATTCGCGTCGCGGATCAGGCCTTCGATGTAGCCGATGGGCACGCCGTTCTTGAAGAACATCCCGCAAAGATAATCGCGGACAGGTAAACGCCGAGCTGCCCCGAAGAGAAACACGTCGATTCCCCGCCCCGGCTCCGCATGCTCGATCCTCTTGAGATCGGGATAGAGGAATCCGTACAACTCTCGGTACCGCACCGCCGACGCGTCGACAATCACGCCGGCGATTTTGTGCGCCGCCGCTGCTCCCAGAATTTTTCGAGGAATCGGAGGCGCGGCCAGCATCTTCGCGATCATGTTCGGGTCGCGTTTCAGCAACGGCCCGTCATGATAAAAAATATCGCGCCGCGGAATGCGTAAGTGCGAACGCGACGCCTCACCAGGCTCCCATCGCACCGGAATTTCCAGCAGATCGTAGATCTCCGGCGTCAGATGGTCCAGCAGCCAATGCAGCGTACCTCGCCCTTTTTCGAACCACCTGCGCCAGTCCGGATACGCCTCCACCGCCCAGTCGTCGCGCGAGGCGGGAATCAGGCGCGTCAGCGCCGGCGCGAGCCTTTCCGGATGCTCGAAATTTTCCCAATCGATCGAAAGGTTGCGGCCATGGCGGCCCAGCAGACTGCGCACGAACTCATAACTGAAGTTGGTCGAGACTGCCGTGCCAGCAATGCCTGAGAGCTCAGGATCGGCAAATTTATCGTGATCCGAGGGCAGCCGGTCGGCGAATGAAAGTAAAATTTCGTCGGCGAGGCGCATCACCGCTGGGCTTTGCGGATAGGCGCGCAGGAACAGCGCCGTCTCATGCAGACGGATGAGATCGGCGGGATCGCGCAGCCGGGGCTTTTTCAGGGATTCGAGCAGCGCCACCGTCCGGGTCGCGGCGGCGGCCCCGAATTGTCCTTTCATTGCGGTTAATCGGTCGAGCGTACGCACTCGCATCAGTGTATCGGAACGATCGCTTCCAGCGTGGCTCCCGCATGAGTCCGCAGGGTAGTGTAGTGCGTCGCAAATCCCGGCCGTTGTGTGGCGCACGCACTCGTGCGTGCCGCGTCGAGACTCGTCTCGACGCACGTCTCCAGAGCGATGAGAACAATAACCATGCATCGACACGAGTGTCGACGCGGCACGCCGTGGGCGTGCGCCACCCGCGATTTCAACGGTCACATAATATCGATTCTGTGTGACGCGCCGCATTCGTGAGCATGAGGACAGAGCTGGGCCGCTCAGCCGAAGGAGCGATCCGTTCGAGCCTCTGTTACCCTGAATAAAGTGATGCAAAAGACCAGTAATCCGGCCGAACTTGCGGCCATCGCCAAACAAATGCGGCGCGAAGTGATTGAAATGATCACCGCAGCGGGGTCCGGCCATCCCGGCGGATCGCTCTCCGCAACCGAAATCGTGGTCACGCTGTTCATGGACGTGATGAAGCACGACCCGGCAAATCCCAAGTGGAAAGACCGCGACCGCTTCATCCTTTCGAAAGGCCACTGCTGCCCGATTCTCTACGCCGTAATGGCCGAATGCGGCTACACGCCGAAGGATCAGCTCAACACGCTGCGCAAGCTCGGCTCGATTTATCAGGGCCATCCCGACGTCCGCTTCATCCCCGCGCTCGAAGCCTCCACCGGATCGCTGGGCGAAGGCCTGTCGCTCGGCCTGGGCATGGCGCTGGCCGCGAAGCTCGATAAGCGCCCGTCGCGCGCCTATGTCGTCCTGGGCGATGGCGAAATTCAGGAAGGGCAGATCTGGGAATCGGCCATGTTCGGCGGCTATCATCACGTCGATAACATCGTCGCGATTGTCGATCACAATAAGATCCAGCTCGATGGTTTCGTGGCCGATATCATGGCGATCGAACCGCTGGCCGATAAGTGGCGCAGCTTCGGCTGGCACGTCATCGATATCGACGGCAACGACATCGGGGAGTTGCAAAAAGCCTTCGCCGAAGCGGCGGCGACCAAGAACAAGCCGACCTGCATCATCGCCGAAACGATCAAGGGCAAGGGCGTGTCCTTCATGGAAAATAATCCGAAATTTCACGGCACCGCGCCCACCAAAGAAGAATGCGCCCTGGCGCTGAAGGAGCTTGCATAATGCCGGCAAAAACGAAATACGAACTGAAGCCGGGACCGGCGACGCGCGAATCTTTCGGCAAGGCGCTGGTCGCGTTAGGCGAAGCGAACCCCGACGTGGTGGTGCTGGACGCGGACTTGTCGAAGTCCACTTACACCGCCGAGTTCGGCAAGAAATTCCCCGACCGGTTCTTTGAATGCGGCATCGCCGAGGCGAACATGGTGGCCATCGGTTCCGGTCTCGCCTCGTCCGGAAAAATTCCCTTCGTCTCCAGTTTCTCGGTCTTCGTTATCAACAAGGGTTTCGAGCAACTGCGCGTCACCGCGGCGTTTCCCAACGTGAATCTGAAAGCCGTCGGCACGCATAGCGGCATCTCGATTGGCGAAGACGGGCCTTCGCAGATGAGCATTGAGGACCTGAGCCTGGCCTGCTCTCTCGCCGGATTCGTTGTTCTGAGCCCCGCCGACGACGTTTCGATGAGGAAGCTGGTTCACGCAGCCGCGGAGCACGTCGGCCCTCTGTTCATCCGCGCCGGCCGCGCCAAGTGCCCGGTGATTTATGGTGCCGATCAGAATTTCGAAATCGGCAAAGCGGTCGAACTGGTGGAAGGCACGGATGTCACGCTGATCGCCACCGGCCTGCTGGTCGCCGAAGCGATTCGCGCTTCGGAAACGCTCGAAGCCGAGGGGATTTCGGCGCGCGTGCTCGATTTCCATACCATCAAGCCATTGGATCGCGACGCCATCGCCAAGGCGGCGAAAGAAACCGGGGCCATCGTGGTGGCCGAAGAGCATTTGATCGATTGCGGCCTCGGCGTGCGCGTGGCGCAGGTGGTGGCCGAAACCCATCCGGCGGTGATGGAATTCCTCGGGATGCATAACACCTACGCCGAATCCGGTTCGCCCGACGAGCTGCTCGATCAGTACGGTTTCCGCGCGACAAACGTCGCCGCCGCTGCGCGCAAAGCGGTCGCGCGCAAGAAAATATAGAGCCGCGACCATCGGGAGCGGTCAGAGCCGACCATGAAGCGCAAGCCCACCAGGGACACACTCCGCGAGGCCGGGAAAACGCTTCATGACGACGTCGCGCCGCTGCTGGCCGGCGCTGGATTTCAGCTTCAAATCCTGCGCATGGACCATCCCGAAGCCGCCTCGCAGATCGACGAAACGCTGGCCACTTTAGAGGACGCCATGGACCGCGTTCGCAAATTGAGCCAGCAACTCGCGCCCTCGCCATTCACACCGAAGGGCTCATAAGAGTACACTTGGTTCGATATGCCCTTTGACGTCCTCCTCGTGGATGATCACAAAATCATGCGCGACGGTATTAAGGCGATTCTCGGCCGCGCGGAAGAGTTTCGCGTGGTGGGAGAAGCGGAAACGGGCACCGACGCCGTGCAGTTCGTGAAGACCCGCAAGCCGGATATGGTCCTGATGGACATCGGCCTGCCCGGTCTCAACGGCGTCGAAACCACCGCCGAAATTCTGCGCCACCAACCCGAATGCCGCGTGGTGATCCTTTCCATGTATGACGACGAACATTCCGTCGTCAGCGCCGTCCGCGCCGGCGCCCGCGCCTTCATTCTGAAACGCGCCTCCGACACAGATCTCGTCGACGCCCTGCGCATCGTCGCGCGCGGCGGTTCTTATTTAAGCCCCCAGGTTTCCGACCGCCTGCTCAACCGTATCCAGAAAGGAGACCTCGAATCGAAACCTGCCACAGCCGCGCTCGAAATTCTCTCGCCGCGCGAATTGCAGGTGCTGCGCATGGTGGCCGAAGGCAAAACCAGCAAGGAAATCGCGGTGATGCTGGATCTGAAGGAACAGACCGTCCGCAGCTATCGCAAAACGATGATGAAGAAACTGGGCGTGAACAATGTCGCCGGGCTGACGCAGCTCGCGCTCTCCACCGGACTCACGCAACTGCCGCGCGGTGCCGTCGCCGAATGATCTTGCGGCCATCTCCGTGGGGCTCCCCCGTCGCCATTGCCGATGCGCACGTCCATTTTTTCTCTCATCGATTCTTCGAGTTGCTTGCGCTGCAAAAACCCGGCCTGACGTTTGAGTCCTTGCCCTGGCAGATGCCTCCCGAGCGCCCCGAGGATCTGGCCAACATCTGGGCTCATGAGATGGACCGCCACGGCGTCGCGCGCGCGGCGATCATTTCCAGCATTCCGGGCGACGAAGAATCGGTGGTCACAGCCGTCGCCGCGTTTCCCGAACGCTTCTTCGCCTACGCCATGGTGAACCCATTACAATGGCAGCCGGTAAAGTGGCAGCCGATGAACGTGGATGTCGCGTGCCTGTTCCCGGCCATGCATCGCTACTCCATCCAATCGGAAGAAGCGGCTCGCGTTTTTCATTGGGCGGAAGAAAATAACAAAGCTTTGTTTGTCCACTGCGGTGTGCTCAGCGTCGGGGTGAGAAAAAAGCTCGGCTTGGAATCGCTGTTCGATATGCGATTTTCGAACCCGATCGACCTGCACGCCGTCGCGCTGCGCTATCCCACCGTTCCGATCGTCGTGCCGCACTTCGGCGCTGGATATTTTCGCGAAGCGCTCATGCTGGCCGATCTTTGTCCCAACGTCTACCTCGACACGTCCAGCTCAAACAATTGGGTTCGCTATGAACATCTCGACCTGCGCCACGTTTTCCGCCGCGCGCTGGACGTCGTCGGCCCTCATCGGCTGCTGTTTGGAACCGACTCGTCGTTCTTCCCGCGCGGCTGGCACCACCAGATTTTCGACGAACAAGCGCGCGTGCTCTATGAGCTGAACTTGAGCATTGAAGACGCCCGCGCCATCTTCGGTGAAAATCTCTTGAGAATTCTGGCCCATTAATCCAACGATTTATACGTGCAAGACATAAAATTTTGGCGGAAACGGCCGGTTCTGGTCTATCCGATCCCCCCCGCGCCGCCCACCGCGATCCTGATCGGTGGTTTTCGCCCGTCGGGAAATACTCGCGTTTTTGAACAAGGATGGAACGAGGAGGCAGCCAGTTTTGCCCCCGCCGCCATCGCCGCCGCCCCCGCGCAACTGGACGCCCTGCGCGGTACGCCCATCCCGTCGCTCCGGAACGCGGTGATCGCCCTGGTGCGGCCGCACGAGCATCGCCTGACCGAAGAGGATCGAGAGCGCCTCTGGCGTGCCTTCCGCGTACCGGTTTTCGAGCAGAGAATCGACGAATCCGGCTGCTTGCTGGCATCGGAATGCGAAGCGCACGATGGCTTGCATATTGAAGCCCGCGAGTTGCCTCCGCGCGAAGGCGAGGTGCTCGAAACCGCCCCCTGCGGCTGCGGACGCACCACACCTCGCCTGATCACGCCGGAGCGCATCGAGAACCTCCGCAAAGTCGCCGCGTACGCCAGATAAAGCGAAACACAATATTGGCCGCGGATGAACGCGGATTTGAAAGCATGGGTTCCATCCGCGTTTATCCGCGTGCATCAGCGGCCATGAGTGTTTTCGTGTACTCCGTTCTGCATCAGAAAAACCACCGCTCCCTGTGGTCGCGGCTCGGAATCGGGTCTGACTGTTATCAATGATCTACCGAGCCGCGACCGCAGGAAGCGGAGAGGAAATCGACTTTTTCAGCAGCCTGCTAGGGAGCGATCATCGCTATAATCAAGTCAACTGCGGATGTGGCGAAACTGGCAGACGCGCCAGATTTAGGTTCTGGTTCTCGAAAGGGAGTGAAGGTTCAAGTCCTTTCATCCGCACCACAAGTCTATTCACGCTTCGCTGCGGAGGGAGGCGGCTTCCTAATCGAAGTACGCTAAAACACTACCGCTCGCTTTTGCAAGCCTGACCTTCGCCAGCATTGCGTCATAGCGCGACCGAATCTCCAATTCCTCCGCCTCCGCCAGTCGACTTTGCGCAGTCACTACGTCGACGCTGGTGGCCATGCCGGCGCTAAAGCGCACGCGCACCAAATCAAGGCTTTGCCTGGCGAATGCGGCAAACGCATGGGCGGCGCTGGCGGCTTCCTGGCCGGCGGTGAGTTCGACGGAGGAGCTTGCCGTTTCGCGCGCCGCTTGTAGTTTCAGGCGCTCCAGCTCCTTTTCGAGCACCCTGACGCGCAAGGACGCCGCTTCTATCTCGCCTTCGATACGTCCGCCCGTCCAGATGGGTACGCTGAGCGTGGCCCCGACGGAGTAGGTCGAAAGCGCGCGATCCGGGCCGGCGCCGAGCGCGCCGTAGCTTGCGCTGGCCGAGAGTTTGGGCAACCGTTCGCGTCGCGCGGCCTCTTCTTCCAGTTTGGCGACCCGGATGCGAGCCTCCAGTGCCTGGATGTCCGGCCGTGAAGACGACGCTTCGGGTAAGTTGAAATTCGGATTGTCCGGTGGCGTCAGTTTGACGGAGGCGTCTGGCGGCAAGCCGATGGTTTCAAGTAAAGCGGCCCGCAGCGATCGGCTGTCCCGGCGCGCGCTAATGAGGCTGACCTGCTCGGCCTCGCGCTGCATCCGGGCGCGGGCGAGATCGAGTTTGCTGCCCTCGCCGGACGACTCAAGCTTCGCCGTCTGGTCGGCCAGCGCGGCGGCGACGTCCATGCGGGCCTGGGCCGCGCGTATTCGGGATTCGGCTTCGAAGATCGACAGGTACAGTTCGAGAACGGACGCCTGCGCGTCCTCGCGAATCGCTTCACCGTCGAGCTTCGCGCCACTGGTCTGTTCCCGCGCAGCCCGCATGCGGGAACCGAGACTCAGGTCGAGCAGGGTCTGGCTCAGCACCGGACGTGCATCGAAGACACGGTACGGTCCGAGACGGCTGGTGAACCCAGGGATGTTGATCCCGATGGCGGCGAGATTATTGGTCTCCGACGCCATGAAGACGTGCGCGCCGAGTTGCGGATTGTAGGCCGATGCCACGATTCCGGCGCTGACCTTGGCTTCGGCCGCTTTCAGCCGCGCCAGTTGAACTGTGGGACTTGTGGTCGCTGCCAACTCCACGGCTTCGCGGAGCGTCAGCGATGGAGGTACGGCTTGTGCACCGGCCAGGCACACGTATAGCGTGTAGAACGGGACATAGCGCATGGTGATGGGGGCCTCAGTTGTTGACTTCGATAAAGGCGTCCACGCGCAGGCCGAGCGGGAGCCGGGAGCCGGGGTCAAGGTCAATCAACGTTTCGAGGACCTTCGTATCGATGCGTTCAGATGGTTCGTCGGTACGCACGCGCTTCTTGCCCAGCATCTGGCCTATCCGGCTGACCACGCCGGTAAACTTCCGGTCGCCATAGGCGGCGGCGGTGACGTAAGCGCGCTGGCCGGTGCGAAGGTGGGCGATATCGGCCTCGTCGACGTCCATCCGGACGCGCAGTCTCGAAGTGTCGCCAAGAGTGACGATCGGGCCGGAATTTCTCGACACGCTCTCTCCGGCCTGCAGGTAACGATGCAGAACGATTCCGTCGATGGGCGAGTAAATCGCGGTCTTATTCAAGTCGGACTGAACTTCGTGAAGCTGCGCGCGGGCCCGTTCGATCTCGGCCTTGAGTTTGTCCACCTCCTCCGGCCGGGCATCGGCATCCAGGAAAGCCAGGTGCTGACGGGCGGCCTCCGCCCGAGCCTGCGCGACTTTGTATTCGCGGTCTGAAATTTCGAATTCGACGCGCGAGATGGCGCCCTGATCCAGGATTGACAGCCGGCGCCGGCGCTCGATGGCCGCATGATCGTACAACGCGTCGGCCTCAGCCAGCGCCGCGCGCGCCTGATCCCGCTCCATGGGACGAGACCCGCTCTTCAGGCGATCGAGATCGGCGATACGCGCCTCGATTTCAGATTGCGCGCTCTCGACACGCGCAGCGTAAGTGTCACTCGATAAGGTCGCGATCACCTGGCCGCGGCGAACACTCGATCCCTCGTCGACCGGGACGCTCTTGAGGCGCCCGTCAAGTTCCGAGCCGATCTTGAGCTCTTCTGACAGTGGCTCGACGCGTCCGGGCGCGACAATCCGGACCGGGCTTTGAACGGGCGGCGGCGCGTCCGCGCTTGCCTTCGAACGCGGGTGGAATTGCAGCGCGGCGCCCAGGCCGAACAGACAAATCGCAGCAATGAGAATTCGTTTCATGTAAGGATCACCTCTTGTTGAATTCTTGTTGTTTCTGAATGCACGCGGCCATCCTCGATGCCGATGACGCGGTCGAAGTAGTCGGCGGCGCGGGTATCGTGGCTGACGATCACGACGGCGCGGTCTTGGCGGGCAAGGCCCGAGAGCAGGCCGAGCACCTGGCTTCCACTGGCCGCATCCAGCGCGCCCGTCGGCTCGTCCGCGAGGATCACGCGCGGGTCCCCGGCCAGCGCGCGGGCGATCGCGACGCGTTGTTGCTGCCCTCCGCTCAGTTCCCGCGGACGCTTGTCGAGCCGGTCGGCCAGGCCCAGTTCCTCCAGCAGTTCCGCGGCGCGATTGCGGGCGGCGCCGCTCTTGACGCCCCTCAACCGCAGTGCCATTTCCACGTTTTCAAGGGCGGTGAGCGCGGGGAACAGATTGAACCCCTGGAAGACAAAACCGAAGTACTTCAACCGAACCTTGGGAAGGCGGCGTTCCGGCATTCCATGAATCTCTTGGCCGTCTACTTTCACACTGCCCGAGGAGGGCCCGAGGATGCAGCCGATGATGGAAAGCAGCGTCGTCTTACCGCTTCCGGACGGCCCCATCAGGAGCACAGATTCGCCGCCGCGAACGTCGATGTCGACGCGGTTGAGCGCGTGAACGGCGGTGGCGCCGCTGCCGTATGTTTTGGAGAGATTGCGAATGCGGATCATGATTGGTCAGCCTCGGAACACCATCGCCGGATCAATCGTGACGGCCTTGCGGATGGAGAGCATCGCGGCGCTGACGCACATCGCCACCGCCAGCGCCAGAATGCCCAGCGCCACCGGTCCCGGCATCAGGATGGCGATGTGCGTGTTGTCGGCCAGCCGGCACACGAAGGCCGCGATCGTGATTCCAATCGCGTACCCGGCAACGGCGTTAATCAACGCTTGCCAGACGATGACGCGATGGATCACCCAATTAGAGGCGCCCATGGCCTTCAGCGTTCCGAACTCGCGCAGGTGATCGATGGTGGAGGCGTAGATGGTCTGCGCCACCACCACTACTCCGACGAGCAACCCGAGCACGGTGCCGATGAGCGTGGTGATTCCGGCGCCCGTGCCGAATACCCAGTAAATACGCGTTTTCCGGGCCATTTCCGCCGTGGTGAACACCTCCACCGACGGGACACTCCGCTGCACGTCCTGCTTCAGCCGCTGGATATCCACTCCGGTGGCGGCCTTCAGTAGGATATAAATCGTGTCGGCCTCGGCAAGCTTCAAATAGTTCTGCGCGTTCTTAAAGGACGTGAAGACGTAGGGCCGCGTCGTGAAGGAACGCAATCCGTGCGTGAAGCCCACCACACGCGCGCGATGTCCGTTTAACTCCACGCTGTCGCCGACACGCTTCACGCCCAGTTTCGGACAATAGATGTCGTCGATCATGACCGTGTCCACCGCGCGCAGGTCGTCCACCGAGCCCGCCACGATGTTGTAGGGTCCGCCATAACCGGTGTTGAGATCGAATCCCACCACCTGCACGGATTCGCCCGCGCCCGTCGGCAGTTTCCAGGGCACAAAGAAGATGATGTAATTGACCGCCTTCTCCACCCCGGGGACGGCGAGCGCTGTCCAGCGCCGTTTCTCGGGAATGCGCTGGCCGCCATTGACGTGAGGGATTTCAGGAGACGTCAGCCAGAGGTCGGCGCTGTTGTGCGCGACCACGTTGCCGCTGGTCTCCCAGAATCCCAGGAACAGCCCGAACTGAACGGCAATCAGAACCAGCGCGAAGACGATTCCGATCAGCGTCACCGCGAGCCGGACCCTGTCGTGCAGCAAGTTCTTCCAAGCCAGAGAGTCCATCTTTAGCCCTTCGTCACTTCCAGGTAAACGATCTTTTGATGGCTGTCCCGGAAAATCCGCGACGTGGCGATCCGGTGGGGATCGATCGCGCCGCTCAGCGCGGCCATCTGGCGCGGCGTGCGATAGATCAACCACCAGTCCATGCATGCTTCCATGTACCCCGTGTCATGGAGGCCAGGCGCGAAGTTGGCCACCAGCACGCGGCCGCCGGGGGCGAGCAGGTCGAACATCGCGGAGAGCAGGCGGGCCGCAAACCGGTCCGACAGGTAATCGAACAGACCCGCCGCATAGACCAGATCGAAGTCCGATCCAAGTTGTTCGCGATAAGAGCGGGTGAGCAGATCGCGCGGCCCTCCGAGGCGAGCTTCCAGCGCACTTTGACGATAGGAAGATCTGAGATGTTCGGCGGTATGGCCATCGTGATCGACGGCCACCAGCCGGCCCAGACAGTCGTTCAGAAATGCGTGGCTCACCTCGGCCTCGCGCAGGTAGCCGCAAGCCATGGAAAGAATCTTAGGAGATTTCACGCGCTGCGCGGCGTCGTCGATGGCGCGGGCCAGAATGCCGCGGCGTTCCCGGACGGCTTCAGCGGCGGACCCTCGGGTGGAGAACCTCGAAACGAACTTCCCCACCGCCGTAGCCGCCTCGCGCTCAGCGAATGACGCGGGATGCTCATAGATGAAATCGAGTAATGCCGGATCTCCGGCATAGCCGCGCGGCTTGACGAACGAGCGTCGCGTGAACGGATCTTCCTGCAGTAAAGCGAAGCTCGGGTGCGCGCGGACGACTCGCTCGATCAGATCCTTCCACTTCCCCTCCCCGGCGGTTCGGCGGCAGGAGTTCAGCAGCGTCGTAAATTGTCCGATGCCCGCGTGCGCGGCGGCATGGTCAAGTGCCCTAAGCGGTTGGCAAAGCGCATCGAGCTCCGGGATGAGACGGTTCGCCCAAATGTCGTTGCCGGTTGCGGTAAGCGCTGCGGTGGCCATCAATGCGTCTCCGTTCCAGATGTTGCGAATCTAAGTGCGAAGATCGCCCGATTTGTATCGACGAATTATGCCATCCCCTCCATTACTGTCGGGGCTCGGAAAGAAACCCGAACTCCGCTACCGAGTCCCGACAGTAATGGAGGGGGCATGCTAACGAGCCACGTGCTACCGCAGCCAAAGCACGAACGGCGCCCAATAATGAGGGTGGCGCCACAGGGTGTTGTCCTGTCCGAGCAAGGTGAGTTTGGCTTGCCGGAGGGACTCCGCTGGAGTCATGGACCGTCTGAGGTTGCGGTAAAACTCTTTCATCAGGTCCGCCGTGGCCGCGTCGTTGACACTCCATAAGCTGACGTTGACGCTGGCCGCGCCCGCGTACAAGAATGCGCGGACCAATCCCAGCATGCCTTCACCGGAAACCAGCTTGCCCAAGCCGGTATTGCACGCCGACAGAGTCACCACTTCCGCGTTCAGCCGGAGCCCGGTAACGGCGTCGAAGCGCAGAACGCCGTCATCGTCGCGGCCTGCCGTCAGGACAACGCCGGATTGCGACGGATGTTCTTCGTCCAGCAGTCCGTGCGTGGCGAAATGGAGATAGCGGTAACGGTCGAGCGCTTCGGATTCAATGGATTCCAGGCGCGCGGCGCCGCCCAGGTAAACTTTGCTTGCGCCCGGCGGGAACTGCGCGGCAATGGTCTTGACCTCGTCGCGCGTGAAGGGCAAGGAACCGAGTTCGAATCCGCGCTGCACGATGTTCCGCGCCGAGCTTTGGACCGGATCTCCGAAGGCCAGCAGCTCCCGTGAATAGGCGACGGCCATGTTGGATCCAGTTCCCTCGGCAAGCGTGCTGGCCGAGACGGCATAGGCAACCGGATAGCGCTGCAGCAGGAGCGTCTTTCCATCCACGGGCAGCACTTCAAGCGGCACGTAATAGAGAGCGCCGTCCGGCACGATGATGAGTTGCCGGCTGCCTGCCAGACTGCTCTCGATGGGTTTCAGCAGCGTGCGGCTCAGTTTTGCGGCTGCATCGGCCGCCTCATTTGCCGCCTGCCGGGCGGTCAGGCCGGAGACTTCCGCTGTGAGGCTCCTGCGCAGCGCGGCAACCTGCGCTTCGATCTCCTTGGCGGGAGGCAGAACGGCCGCGGTGACTTTGTCCCGCGAAAGCACCCAGGCGAAAGAGCGCTTGGGGCCAAGAGCGTACTCGATCAGCGTCGTGCCCGGGCGTAACGATTGACGAATCTGGTCCGCGCCCAGCGGCTGCGGATACTGAATCTGCGCCAGCTTCGGGTTCGCCTTCCGCATTTCGACATGGAGGTCTTCGAGATTGTTCTCGATGTCGTTCAGTTCAGCCGTCTTCGCTTTGCTGTCGGTTGTCCTGATGGCCGTGACGCGTTTGAACAGCTCCGCTTCTCTGGCCCGGAGAGCCGGAGCGATCCCCTCGCGCAGATTGATCTTCGATTCCGCCAGGATCGACAGGAAAGCGCGCGCCCGCGCCAGTTCGACGGTCCGGAGCGCCTCGACGGGATCGACGCCGAACAGGGCGTCGGTTGCCTGGTCGAACAGATCCTTCGTCATGTAGGCGGTCGCCGCCTTCGCCATGGACTCTTCGGTGGGAACCAGCCCCTCACGCAGCCATTCCACAATCGCGATGGCCTGTTTGTAGTAAAGCAGCGATTCGGACTGCCGGCCGCTGGCCGCCAGTTCCTGTCCCACGCTGGCCAGGAAGTGCCACTCCTCATAGGGATCGTGACCGGTGGAACGAAGCGTCGCCAGCGCCTTGAGGTTCGACTCATAGGCTTCCCGGTGAGCGCCGGAAAGCGATTGCGGATAGCCCAGCTTGAAATATCCCCAGGCGATATCGTGCTGGTTTCCCGAGGCAATGGCCTGGTCCAGGAGCTGACGCATGATTACGATACAGGCCGCGTAATGCTCCAGTCCGCATTGTGCCGTCCCGATCCCGCGCTCCACCTGCGTTCTGGTCACGGCGGTCAGTTCGGGAATCGTGAGGGCTTCGTTGAAATGCTCGAGGGCCGCACTGTAGAGTTCCTGATCGGACTCCAGCACACCCAGGATATGCAGCGTGTTGCCGGTCTGGAGTTGGTCGTGAAGTTCCCGGAATAGCGTCAAGGCCTGACGGCTGTTTGCCATGGCGCGAGCCAGGTCACCCGAATTGCGGTACAGGATGGCGGTCATCCGCAGGTTGATGGCTTGCGCCCTGCGGTCACCCGTTTTTCGAAGCAACTCCAATTGCCGCTCGTAGGCCGCCTTCGCTTCCGCCAGCTTGCCGGAGTCGCGCAAGGCGTCGGCGCCCAAGCCGAGGGCCCTCGCAAACATCGCGTCATCGGGGATCGCCGAGGCGATGTTCTGCGCCTGTCTGGCGGCCTCGATCGCCTCCGGGAGCTTTCGCGCGTAGAAAAAGGTGGAGCTAAGCTGCATGTAACCCGCGGTTTCGCCTTTTCGATCCTGCGCCGCCCGGCTGGTGTCGATCGCTCGCCGGGCCATCCGCTCCGCCGCGTCAAAATGACCGTTTCCGGTCTCGGACTTGGCTTCATCGATCAAGCTCTGGATGCCGCTATCCTGCGCCTGAACCAAGACTACGGTGATGATCAGCATGACCAGCCGCATGGAATCCTATTGCCGGACGACGTTCATCCGGTACTCGGCAATCATCTTGCCCGGCGCCTGCTCCGCATAAACGCGGATCATATAGAGGCCCTGCGAAAGGCCCGTTACCGGCAAGCTGGCGGCAAGCGCCCCGTTGCGGTTGCGTTGAAGACCATGAATCGCAGTGGACATGCGATCGTCCGGCGTGGAAATGGTCAGCAGGAAGGTGGTGCCGGCGGGCTGCGGAGCAATGTCGATCCACAGCACGGCCGAACGGGTCTCTTCACTCGCGGCTAACTGCTCCGGAGCGTCAGACCCCGACCGGTTGGCGGTGAGAATCACCACCGGAACGTTTGGTTGCGGAGCCGCCTCGATCGCGACTCGCCGGTCGAGTTCGGCAGCCAGCGTTTGGCCCTGCCGGGCCTGAACAAGCGCTTCCCGAAGCCGCGACTCGCGGTCGGGAAGCCGGATCAAGGTCACATAGCAGAGGCCAACGGCGAGAACCACCGCCGCGGCCGCCGCGAGCGCGAAAGCGGGTGACAGCCAGCCCGCCCGAGCCGGCCGCGGGTCGAGCAGCCCCCTTTTCGCCGCATCGCCCATGCCGGCGGCGAAACGCTGCATGTCCTGGACCTCGGTGAAACACTCGTCGCATTCGAAGTAATGGCGCTCGAAGGCCTCGCTGTCTTCCGGAGAAAGACGGCGGTGGACGTACGCTTCGACCCATCCGCGGGAGTGTATCATCTTATGGCTCAAACCGTGGCTCAAATCTTGAGTGATGGGACACCCCCTTTTGTATCGGCGATTTTGCTGAGCCGTGCGTACATTTCGCGGAAACTCTTGAAGGTGCGGCTCTTCACCAGGCGCAAGCGTTCCAGGGTAACGCCAATGCGGCGGGCGATTTCGTCAGGCTCGAGTTCCTCGTAGTATTGCAGGCGCAGAAATTCCCGCTCGCGAGGCTTCAAACGGCGCAGCGTGGCTTCGATGGCTTCCCGAACATTGCCGTCCAGGAATGCGTCGGTCTGCGGCGCCGCGACATCGGGGATTCTGTCATCGGCCGAGCGCAGCGGCGAGCGCAGTGTCTCCATAATCACGTTCCGCGCGGTCCCCAGAACGAACGCGCTGAGGGCGTCCGGGGAGCGCAACTGGTTCGCCTGGATCGCCTTGAGTACCCGCAGAAAAGTTTCGGCCCGCACTTCCTCGGCGTCGGCATTCGACCGGAGTTCGCGCAGCGCCAGATAGTAGACGCGTCGCGAGTATTTCTCAAATAGTTCCTCGCCGGCCGAATGTTCGCCCGCGCGAAGGCCTCGAACCAGTTCCGCGTCCGGTATTGGAGAGCGACCTTCCATGTTCGGCGAAGTTCCTCCATTGTACTCACGCAGTGTGGTGTTGGGCAGATCGCGGATAATGGACACGGCTAGGAAGCTGTCCCGGTGATGCTCTTATCGATAACTTCTCGTCTGTCCGCATGCTCACGCATGGCGGTTCGAAATGACTGGCGCGCTGGTGAATCCCGGGGGATTAGGCCTGTCGCAGAGTTAACGTTACCGTGCTCTCCAACGATCTGGCGGCGACGGTCCCGCCTGGCGTGAGCCCACGATTTGCGTTTCCTGGCCCCTGGCACGCGTTTAAACGCGTTTTCCGAAATTTCCGCTATACCGGGTCGGCGCAGGGTCGTCCGGCCCGCCGATTTTGGCGAGTTTAACACGCAAAGACTGATTCTGTGCGAGTTACCGGAAAATGTCCACGCCGGCCGGGCCAATCAATTATTCGCCGTGATGTCAAGAACTTTCCAAAACCTGCCGATCAGTGGGCATGGACCGGAGGCTGAAGCAACGTTATCCGACGAACTTGGCGGCGATCGTGACCGATATCGCGTCACCGGATCGCGTCGCCTCGGGTCAGATCGTGAACGTCTCGCAATCGGGTATCTGCGCCAGTCTTTCCAGGCGACTCGCAGTTGGCGCGACGGTTAAAGTGCAGATCGGAGACTGCTACTTGTTCGGTCATGTAATTTACTGCGATGACGAACCGGCGTTTCGGACGGGGATCGAGATCGTGCGGGTGCTGATCGGCGAGTCCGATCTCGCGCGGCTGGTGAACGCAATCCTCACGGAGACCATGCCGAACACGCCGGGAGTCGTGTCGGTCTCGTCGAAGTGATTCCGGCGCCAGAGATGGTCCAGTACGGCGGATCCACCTCTGCCGCCGGTTGTACTAACGCGGAATAGGAGTTGACGCCTATTCCCAGAAGATTCTCGCCAGCCTAAGATCGACGCATATGCTTCACGCCCCGACATCGATCATCCTGGGCATTCTGGGCTTCTCCCTTCTGGTTGCCGGTCTAGACTTTGTAAAGCGTCGCGCAGGACAACGAAGTCTGGCGGCCTTGAGACACGCAATCCCGCCCGATCCTCAACCTAAGATTGTCCCACCACAAATGAGTCCAGTCGCCGAATCGCGAACAGTCGCGCCCATCGGGGGCATTGCCAGCCTGCCGCACACAATTAATTCCGCACCGAGTTTGCCGTTCGGGGAGTTCCTGGCGATACCAAAGCCGGATCCCAGACCGCCAATTCGGGAATACGCTCCCGATTCTGTTTCATGGTGGCAGCAAGCATAGGGTTCTACTCGACGGGCTCGCGGTGCTTCGCGAAAGCCATGATGAGCACCACGAAGGAGAGAATCAAGCCCACCGCGGCGGGAATGTGGCAGAGCTTTACGATGAGTTCTTGCCACGGCGCTGCGCCCGTCGCTCCGGCCTGCTTTGCGGCGATGGGTAGCATTTGATTTGAGCCCCACCAGGAATTGGCCACCTCCGACAGGGCCATGAGCCAGGTCAACCACGCCGAGACCACCATCACCCACAAAGCCTTCCGTCCAACGCGATTGGGCACCGTCAGCAGAAGGATTCCAACGGCCATGAACAACAGTCCGTTCGTCTCGAACTGAATGTGCGCGCCGAGGGCAAGCCGTGGAAACGGCGTCATCGGCGGGGCGAACCCCCACAGCAGTCCGGCTAGGATGAGCGCTAAGCCGTGAGTCAGAACCTGTCTACCGCCTATTTGAGTGGTCATCGTTGTCGGGTTAGCGCCCTGGAACCCATATCCGGCCCGCGGTCACCAGTTCCGCCCCGCCCGGTAGCGGTAACGGAGTCCCGGACTTGGTAAAGAACGCGATGCCTTTGTAGCTCATCAGGTACTGATAATTCTTGCTGAACAGTCCGCCCTCCGCAAGCACGATCAACGGATCATTTGCGCGGCTCATGAGCTTGGAAAATTCTCCCGGCTCGACGCGGACGATCACGCCCGATGCCTTGATGGCTTGGATAATCGCTGCTGCTGCGGCTCCTCCTGCGGCCATGTGGTTCCTCCTGGTGCCCTGGTGGGCCCGATTGCGAGTGAGTCTGATGCTAACAAGTCCGTGTGAAAACTCCCGTTTCAAACGTGGGGCGGGCTACCAACCCACAGCAGTCGTCTGCAACGAAAAGCCTGCTGGAAGCAGGCTGCCGGCTGCTAGCCCGCCCCACACGGTTTTCACACAGACTCTACTGGCCCTTCGGCGCCGCCTTCTTTTTCTTCGCCGCCGAAGCCTTGGCGGGCGCAGCAGCCGAAGTGGCAGCAGCAGCCTTCGCCGCCTTAACCGCCGCCCAGCGCTTCCTGGTCGCGGCAATAATCGCCCGCCTGCCGGCCGCACTCAGCTTTCGTTTCGCGGGTGCGGCAGGACCTGCCGCCGACGCCGGCTTCGAGTCCCGTTCGACAGGCGGCAGTACCGCCGGCGGCCTGCCCTTTCGCTTCGTCGGGCCTTGAAGGGCCTCAATTGCCTTTGTAAATCTGTCTCGCTCGCTTACCAGCAAAGACAGTATGTGATTCGTTGCCATCCTTTCGAGGCTATCACGGTGTCGCGACTGTCGGCTAGGGCACACTACTACTTTTGAGCCGCATTCCCAGTCGAAAATAGTCACGTACCTAAGTTCTTTTCCTCCGTGAGCGAACCCTCCATAGAAGGGATAATCGCTACATGGAAACCAGCTCGCAAAGTCTGGGCCCGGTGTTGATTTGCGGATTACGCGAGTGGACCTTTTAGGACTTCCGAGGCATAGCCTGAGGAACTGCAGCTTTGCGTGCCGCAACATCTTTAGCGGAGGCCAGAAACATGATCGAGAGCAGAAGGGTTCCGTCCTATCTATACCTAGCGCTGGCCGGCGTTGCCCTGTCAACCTGTGCATCGCAAGCGATGGCGCAGAATGCGGCGGTCTCGGTGAGCGTGGACGCCAACGCAAACCGGCACCCGATCAGTCCGGCCATTTATGGATTCGCTTTTGGGAGCACACAGGATCTTGCGGTTACAAACTTCACGATGAACCGCAGCGGGGGCAACGCGACCAGCATGTACAACTGGCAGATCAACGCCACGAACCATGCCAGCGACTGGTACTTTGAAAGCATCCTCGATCCACCGGAAACTCCCGGCTACGACGGTGACAGCTTCATTACCCAGACCCGGGCCGGAAACGCGAGCGCTCAGCCGATGCTGACGATTCCCATGATCAACTATCTGGCGACGTTGGGCTCAGGCGGGGCAATGAAATGGTCGTTCTCGATCGCGAAGTATGGTGCGCAGACGGGCTCGGATCCATACCAACCGGACGCCGGCAACGGGATCAGCGCCGCCACAGGAAATCCGATCACCGGTAATAACCCGCTCGACGCCAACACTCCCAATAGCGTGTCCATTCAGCAGGCCTGGGTTCAACACCTGATTCAGAAATGGGGCCTTTCCGGCAACGGAGGATTGAAATACTACATCATGGACAACGAGCCCTCCTTGTGGTCCTCGACGCACCGCGACATTCATCCGGCCGCCGAAACCTATCAGGAGCTGTACAACGATTACGTCTCTTACGCCAGCGCGGTCCGCGCTCTCGATCCGAACGCAATGATCGTGGGGCCGGAGGAGTGGGGCTGGTGGGCGATGTTCTTGAGCGGATACGACCAGCAGAACGGAATCGGCGCGAGCGGATCGGACTACAACACGCATAACAAGATGTATTACTATCCGTGGCTGCTCTCGCAGCTCAATGCCTACCGGCAGAGCACCGGCAAGCAGCTTCTGAACGTGTTAAGCGTTCACTACTATCCGCAGGAGCTCTCGAACTCCGATGACGATTCCACGGCTGCCCAGCTCATCCGCAATCAGTCCACACGGGTGCTTTGGGATCCGGCCTATGTAGATCCTTCCTGGCTCAATGAGGTCGGTATCAACAATGGAATCGTGAACCTGATTCCGACTTTGAAGAGCTGGGTGACGCAATACTATCCGGGACTCGAAACAGCCATCACAGAGTACAACTGGGGAGATGAGGCGAACCTGAACGGGGCCACCACTCAGGCCGATGTGCTCGGGATTTTCGGACGGCAGGCGCTGGACATCGCGACGCGTTGGACGGCGCCCGCCAACCCATCGCCGACATATTTAGCCATGGAGATTTACCGCAACTATGACGGGCACGTTTCGGCCTTTGGAGACACCAGCGTTTCCGCGACCGTGCCGAATCCGGACCTGCTGTCGTCGTTTGCCGCGGTACGTTCGTCTGACGGCGCGTTGACCGTGATGGTGATCAACAAACAGCAGGGGAGCACGCCCGTCACCATCAGCCTGGCGAACTTTGCCAGCACCGGAACCGCGAAAGCCTATCAGATCGCATCCGCCACTCAGCCGGCGATCACGCCACTCGGGAACGTCACGATCGCCAATAATGCGATCTCCCTGACGGTGCCGTCTCAAAGTATCACGCTCTTCGCGATTCCTTCGAGCACCGTCTCGCCTCCGGCGGCGCCGACTGGCCTGAACGTGCATGTTCAATGACGGCCCTGGTGGAGTGCGTTATCTCTGTCTCGTTTTCTGGCCCTTGTGGGGCCGCCAATTCTGGCGGCAGCCGCCCTTTCAATGCGGCTCCCAGGTAAGTTCACCAGCGTCGGCGGGAACGCCAACGCGCCGCCATGATTGGCGGCCCCACTTGGTCGAAATGATAATGATTTAAGTGTGTGACACACTACACTAGTGCAGCGACCGGATGATTTGTTGCCAATTCAGCCCCATGCGTCAGAGTCTGTGTGAAAACTCCGGCGCTGACCGCTCCCGCTGGTCGCGGCTCTTTTATCCTTGTGAAACCCCAAGGCTCGAAACAGAGCCGCGACCCGCAGGAGCAATTAAATGCACGGCTTTTCACACAGACTCGTCAGCTTGGGGTTTGGACCTGGGAGCGATAACCCCAAGCTGACGCATGGGGCTGGACGTCGCCACGCCGTTCGGGTGATGGCAAACGATTCATTCTTTCACAGCACTAGCCGGTGGTGCCCCTGGACGCGAGCAGTAGCATTGTGGAGTTCCTTCGCAACAGCATAAACGGGGTCGTTGGCCCGCCATAGGACCCTATGCCGTACCTTAATTTTGTTGGAAATATCCCCTATTCAGGGATAATTTTGAAACAGTGAGCAGGCGCTCGCTGTCTTACCCCTGATGAGCTTCCGCTTAACCGCACTTGGAATGGCACTCCTCGCCGCGACAGCCCTGCGCGGGCAAGTGAGCGTACTTACCTGGCATAACGACAGCGCCCGCACCGGCCAGAACCTCCAGGAAACGGTGCTGACGCCGGCCAACGTCAACTCGACTACTTTCGGCCGTCTGGCCACTCTCACTGTGGACGGCAAGGTCGATGCCCAGCCACTTTACGTGCAGGGCGTGACCATCCCCAACCAGGGGGTTCACAACGTCCTCTACGTGGCGACCGAGCATGGCAGCCTTTACGCTTTCGACGCGGACAACTTCGCACAATTGCTCAAAGTAACGCTGCTCGGCGCCAGCGAAACTCCTGCATCCGTGGGCTGTACGCAGGTGACGCCGGAGATCGGAATCACCGGAACGCCGGCGATCGACCTTCAAGCCGGACCTCATGGCATGATCTTCGCGGTCAGCCAGTCGCAGGACACGAGCCAAACGTTTCATCATCGCCTGCACGCGCTGGATCTGCCGACGCTCACCGAGCAGCTCGGCGGTCCGGTGAACATCACGGCGACGTACCCGGGATCGGGAGCCGAAAATACGTTCAATGCGACCGAGCACGTGGCGCGCCCGGCATTGCTCCTCTTGAACGGAGTGGTCTATACCAGTTGGGGCTCCCATTGCGACGGCGGAAATTACGCCGGCTGGATATTGAGTTACAGCGAGACGACGCTAGCTCAGGTGGGCGTGCTGAACGTGGTTCCAAACGGCGGCGATGCAGGCATCTGGTCGGCAGGTTCCGGGCCGGCGGCCGACGCGAATGGGAATATTTACGCGCTCACCGGAAACGGGACGTTCGATCAAACGCTGAATGCATCCGGATTTCCGATCAATAGCGACTACGGAAATGCCATGATTAAGGTCTCCACTTCGGGCGCGCTTTCGGTGGCCGACTATTTCACCATGTCCAACAGCGTTTCGGAGTCCAACGCAGACACGGACTTCGGGTCGGCGGGCCTGATGCTGCTGCCTCCGCTCGATAACGGAAAGGGGACACAAACGAATGTGTCGCTGGCCGTGGGAGCGGGTAAGGACCACAACATTTACGTCGTGGACCAGGCCAATCTCGGGAAATTTAGTACCACTACGGATTCGATCTATCAACAATTGACCGGCGCTTTGCCGGGAGGCACCTGGTCTAGCCCTGCCTGGTTCAACGGGAGTCTCTATTACTGTGGTAGCGGAGACAACCTGCGGCAGTTCAAATTCGCTGCCGGGTCGTTTTCATTCACCGCGAAATCTTCCGCGTCGTTCCCCTTCCCCGGTTCGACGCCGGCCATTTCCGCCAATGGCGCAACGAACGGCATTATATGGGCGATGCAAAACTCCTCCCCGGCCGTGCTTCACGCCTACAGCGCAGCCAGCTTTCCCACCGAACTCTATAACACCAGCCAGGCGGCGAACAATCGCGATCAGTTTGGCACGGGGAATAAGTACATCGTTCCGACCGTCGTCAACGGGAAAGTATATGTAGGAACCACGACCGGCGTGGGCGTTTTTGGCCTGTTCCCGTCGATTAGCATTATCAAGAGCCACGTCGGAAACTTCACTCAGGGGCAGCAGGGAGCGACCTACACGCTGACGGTTGCGAACGCGGCCGGCGTTTCGCCGACCAGCGGCGCCGTGACGGTCACGGAGGCGGCCCCAACGGGGTTGACGCTTTCCGGGATGTCCGGTATTGGTTGGACCTGCCCCTCCGGTGGCAACACGTGTACGCGCAGTGACGCTCTGCCTGCCAACACCAGCTACCCGGCCATTGTCGTGACGGTGAACGTAGCATCCAACGCCCCGGCCAGCGTCACCAACACGGCAACGGTTGCCGGTGGAGGCGATTCCACCAGCACCAACAAGACCGCGAACGATGTGACCACCATCACGCCGGGAACGGCTATTCCGCCGGCGCCCGTGTTGAGTTCACCCGCGAATGGAGCCGCGGGGATTTCGTTGGAGCCGTCACTGAGTTGGGGCGCTTCGATCGGGGCGACTTCCTACGATGTTTACTTCGGTACCTCGCCGGCACCGCCTCTGGTGACGAACACAACGGCAACCATCTACAATCCCGCGGCACTGACGTCCAATACAACGTATTACTGGCAGGTGGTCGCGAAGAACACCGCCGGCGGCACCGGGTCAGCGACCTTCTCGTTTACAACCTTTAATTCGTCTTGCACCTTCGGAGCGACTGTACCCACGGTGCTGATCGGCTCCGGCGGCGGGACGGCGTCGGTTGGAGTGACCGCCGGAACCGGCTGCGCATGGGCGGCAACAAGCAGCGCCTCCTGGCTGACGATTACCGCCGGCGCTTCAGGAACCGGCAAGGGTACCATCTCTCTCTCGGCCAATTCGAACACCAGCACCGCCCAGCTGGCGTACATCAGCTTCGCCAGTCAGAAAGTCGGCGTCATGCAGGGAGGATCGCCATCGGTTCAGCCTTTCAACGACGTCCCATCCACGGATCCGTATTTCGACTACATCTCAGTGCTGGCGTTTTACGGGATCACGCTCGGGTGTCAGGCGAGCCCACCACTTTACTGCCCCAGTTCGCCGGTGACTCGCGCGGAAATGGCGGCCTTCCTGGTGCGGGCGTACGATGTTGTCCTGAATGTACCTTTGACGTATCCGGCCACTCCCTATTTCCAGGATCTTCCCGCCTCCGGCATTTCTGACAGCCAGTTTTTCCCCGATGTTCAGAGACTGGCTCAGCTCGGGATCACCTTGGGCTGCCAGGCGTCTCCTCCGTTGTTCTGTCCGGATGGGCCGGTTTCTCAGGGAGAAATGGCGGCGTTCCTGATCCGCTCCTGGATGCTGTTGAACAACATCACAACCCTGACTTATCCGGCGACGCCCTACTTCACGGATGTTCCCGCGACGGACATATTCTTCTCGTATATACAAAAAATGGCGCAGCTCGGATTCTGGAATGGTTGCGGCGGCGGACTATATTGCGAGAGCAGCACCGTTACGAGGGATCAAATGGCTCCGATGATCCTGCGAAGTATGCTTGGCGCACCTTGATCCAAGGGCTCTAACTAAACATAATCCGCGCCAATTCCAATGGGATTTTCAACGAATTTTTGGGGACAACCGCTGCGGATCATGTTCGCGTGGCGAACAGCCGGGCGGGACACACATCTTTAGCGACACTTTTCTACCACCACGAACGTTATGTCGTCGGTTTGAGGCGCACCCTCCGTGAAGTCCTGAATAGCTTGCAAGAACTTCCGTTCCACGGCGAGGCTTCCCGAAGGCCCCTCCCGGCGAATGATTTCCAACAATCTCTCCTTTCCAAACATCTCCTGGCGCGGATTCTCGGCGTCGGTAAGGCCGTCGGAGTACACCACCAAAATGTCTCCGATGTCGAGATGGATGGTGCGAGGCTGATAGGACGCGAAATCGAACATCCCGAGAAAATAGGAGTCGGGGACCAATTCCTCAATTTTTTGGGTGGCGGAACGGAAGAGATAGACGATATTGTGTCCGGCGCTAATGAATTGCCCGGCGCCATCCGGACTCAATAAGAATAGAAAGAGTGTAACGAACTGGTCGGGAAGAGATTTTTCGCAGAGAAGCTGATTGATTTTGTTCAGGACTTCCTCGGGCGTTGTCCCGGAGCGGAATTCCATGCTCAGGGCGCCGAGCACCATGGAGCTTAAGAGCGCCGCGGGCATCCCCTTGCCCGAGACATCCGCCAGAACTCCCATCCATTCTCCTGAACTGAGTTGCAGAAAGTCGTAGAAGTCCCCTCCCACGTAACGGGTCGGAGTATTGAACGCGTGGATGCGAAAATTCTCGAACTGAGGCAGGCAGCGGGGAAGCAGACTTTCCTGCGTCTGCTGCGCCAACGCCAATTCCCGCTCCATCACCTTTCGCTCCTCCAGGGTTTTTATCCGGATGATCTCGCGGCTTGCTTCCAGCTCCCGCACCGTCTCCTCCAGGATGCGGCTGTAGTTTTTGGTCTCCAGGTGTAGCAACCGCACCTCCAGGATGTTGTGCACCCGCGCCCGAAGCTCGGCCAAATCGAAGGGTTTGCTAACGAAATCCTTGGCTCCCGCTTCGAGCGCGCGCAGCTTGTGCTCGGGCTGGGCGGTGATCACCAACACCGGCAGGTATCCGTCCGCTTCGATTTCCTTCAGGCCTTCCATAACCTGAAATCCGTCCATCGAGGGCATCTGGAGATCGAGCAGGATCAGGCTGTAGTGGTTTTTACGGTGAAGTTCGCAGACATCGTTGGGATTCGTCGTCGAGGAGACTGACAGGTAGCCGGCGATGCGCAGCATACCCTCCAGCAACCGGACATTGGCGTCTTTATCGTCAACAATCAGGATCTTGGCGTTGAGGATGTCTTCAGGACGGATCATGGTTATCTGGCTGAAACGGCCGCAAACTCCATCGCCACTTCCAACGTTTCCATGAACTCATTGACCTTGATCGGTTTCGTGAGATAGCGGAAGAATCCGGCGTGAAGGCCTTTCTCGATGTCTCTGGGCATGGCATTCGCGCTGAGGGCGACTACAGGGATATGCGCGGTTGCCGTATCCGCGCGAAGAACTTCGAGCGCTTCGATGCCGCTGATGCCCGGAAGATTGATGTCCATCAGGATGACGTCCGGCAGGTTCTCGCGCGCCATCTGGATGCCCAGAATCGCCTCTTTAGCGGTCAGCAGACGGATATCGGGACGGCGCGCAATCAACTGTTCGATCAGCTTCAGATTCGCCGGATTGTCTTCGACATAAAGCAGCGTGCGCAGCGGCGCGCCCCGCTTCACCTGCGCTTGAGCGGTGGTTACGGGCGGCGCGGTGTATACGTCCAGTAGCCGCTCGGCGCTGGCGTTCAGTTCGAACCAGAACACGCTCCCCAACCCGACGGTACTTTCGACGCCAATCAGACCGCCCATCAGTTCCACCAGCCGCTTGCTCATCACCAGGCCGATGCCGGTGCCTTCCTCCGAACTCCGTTCCTGTCCCAGGCGGTTAAAGGGCTGGAACAGCTGCGACAGCATATCCGGCGCCAACCCCGCACCAGTGTCCCTGATGCTGATGCGAACGCGTTCCGGCGTGGTCATGGTGCATTCGACCACCACCGTTCCGTTCGCGGTGTTGTATTTGATGGCGTTCGAAAGGAGATTAATCAGCACCTGCTTCAACCGTGTCCGGTCGGCGTCGACAAAGCGCGGGGCTCCGGGCGGCGGGTAAATCATTTTGATGCCGCGCTTCTGCGCCTGTGGCTCGATCATGGCCTGGCATTCGAGCAGGACTTCCTCGAGCGACGTCGGCTCCCGGGACAACGCCAGCTTACCGGATTCGATCTGCGCCAGATCCAGAATCTCGTTGATCAGTTCCAGCAGATACCATCCGGCATTCAGAATCTGGTCGATGCTGGCCGCCTGAGAAGCGGTCGGCGGCGGGGTATCGGAGTTGATCAGTTGGGCGAAGCCGAGGATTGCGTTTAGCGGGGACCGAAGCTCATGACTCATGCTGGAGAGGAAATCCGATTTGGCGAGGTTGGCCTTTTCCGCCGCCGCTTTGGCTCTCTCCAATTCGATGTTGTTTTCCTGTAGAGTGCGCTCAAAGCGCTTCCGTTCGGTGACGTCGCGAGCCGCGGCGAATACCCCTTGCAGCTTCCGGTCGCGATCGTGAAAGGTGGTCGCGTTATAGGAGACCACCGTTTCCTTGCCGTCCCGGGCACGCGCGGTCAGTTCGTAATCGGTCACCTTTCTTCCGCTCAACACCTGCTTGATGCCGGCCTCGGCCCGATCCGGATCGGTGAAGTAGTTCTTGAATGGCGCGCCGATCAATTCGTCGCGCGTACAGCCGGTGAGCGCCTCCATCTGCTGGTTGACGTCGGTGATGATGCCGCGCGGATCGGTGGTCATCAACGCGTCAATGTTGGATTCGATAAGAGACCGGGTATAGAACTGCTGATCGCGGAGACGCTGATCCAGCAGTTTCTGCTCCGCCTCCACCTGCTTGCGGGCGGTATTATCGGTGCCGATCAACAGGTAACCGATGATCGCGCCTTGTGCGTCGCGCAGGGCGGTAACCGAAACGACGGCTGGAAAGCGGCTGCCATCCTTGCGGATGTAGGTCAGTTCGTAGATATCCTCGATCCCGCGTGACGCCTTGAAAGCCAGTGCATCGAAGCCCGGCGTGATCGCAGTAGCCAGTTCCAGGCTCAAAGCGATGGCGCGCGCGACGACTTCCTGCGGATCGGAAATGTCGGCCGGGGTAATTTTGTCGACCACTTCGGCGGCCGTATAGCCCAGCATGCGTTCGGCGCCGACGTTGAACAGCTGAATGACGCCCTTCTCGTCGGTGGCG
>Ga0182030_10001500_pt1 | contig 48160 bp, 40 predicted proteins | sample 812S3MmetaG_FD_121299 | JGI IMG/M metagenome (GOLD analysis project Ga0182030, IMG submission 121299) | Permafrost microbial communities from Stordalen Mire, Sweden - 812S3M metaG (Illumina Assembly) | ecosystem: Environmental > Terrestrial > Soil > Wetlands > Permafrost | place: Sweden... | reverse complement strand
GCAGTAACCTACAGCCGAGCAAGATCTCGCCGCCGCTGCCGCTTTCCGCAATCTTGCACCGAGCAAAACGCTGATCGAGACCCGTTCATGAATGATCCAGGCTAGAGCATTTTTCTAGTAGGTGTAGAGTGGCTTTGAAAGGGCACGGCTTTAGCCGTGCCATAAAGAGGACGGAATGATAGGGCTTTAGCCCCTGAGGGAACGCTCCGCCCTCTACCCCATCAGTGGAAATGCTCTAAAGCCCGCACCCTTCAACACATAGTTTTTAGATGGGTTCTTATCCGGGTGCCCCAGGTTCGGATTTTCGGACCTGGGAGTCCACCGACCTCAATCAATACACTATTTTTCATGAATTTTGCAGAAAATACCCTTCCCTTCGCGCAGACTATGGAAGCGGCAAAGAAAGCAAGCATTCGGCAGAACGATTTTTGCTGCCCCCCCTCCCCTATACCCCCAGGGGGTATAAGGGAAGTTGCGAAAGAAAACCGGGGAGGATCGAGAGCCGTTAGTTTCCGCTCTTCCCTACTCCAAAGATCTTTTGCAGCATGTTGCGGTGATCTTCCGGGTGGTCGCAGGTTAGCAGGGGCGCTGTCCCTTCGAGGAATGCCGCCTGGTAGCTTTCCGGACAGGCATCGTCGCTGAGCAGGTTTGTGACCTTGTCGAGGCTCACGATTTCGACGCCATCGGGCGGGGTGAACTGGTTGGTGTCGGAGTACTGCGGAAGCTGAATCGCCCGCTTCATGAACGCCGCCCAGATGGGCGCTGCGGCGCGTGCGCCTTCGATCTTCACGTCGCTGTAATCGTCGTTGCCCACCCACACGATGCACAGCAGGTTGCTGGTGTAGCCGGCAAACCATGCGTCGTGGCTGGTGCCGGTCTTGCCCGCGGCGGGAGCATAGAATCCCATGCCGCGCACCCCGGCTCCGGTTCCGTTGCCTTGCAGTACGGCTTCCATCAGGCTAGTGGTGAGGAAGGCCACGCGCGGGTCCAGAACCTGCCTCGAGGTGGGCGAGTAGTCGGTGACGACATCGCCGGTGGGGGTGCGGATGCTGGCCAGCATCCAGGGATCGAGGTGCAGGCCGTGGTTGGCGAAGGCCGTGTAAGCGCCGGCCATTTCAAGCGGCGTGGCGCTATAAGCGCCGATGGCCACGGCCGGGGTGCCGCGCGCGCTGGTGATGCCGGCGTCGCGGGCCAGGGCGGCTACGCGGTCAAATCCCACCATGCCGGCCAGACCGATGGTGGCGTTGTTCAGCGAGCGCATCAGGGCGTAGCGGGCCGTCACCTGGTCGTGGTACTCGCCCTCGAAGTTGCGCGGCGTGTAGGTCTGACCGCCCACGTCATAGGTGGTTTGCTCGTCACTCAGCATGGTCACTGGCGAGAAGAGATTGGTTTGTCCGGGCAGGAGCGTGCCGTCGACCGCCGTGTTGAAGGCCGAGGCGTAGACAAACGGCTTGAAGATGGATCCGGTAGGCCGCTTGGCGACCGCGTGGTTCAATTGCGAGGCGCCATAACTGCGGCCGCCCACCAGCGCCAGCACCTGCCCGGTGTGGGGATTGAGCGCCACCAGCGCCACCTGCGGATACTGATACGGCTCGCCCAGCTTCTTCTGGCGCGCGTTGAGCTTGTCCACCTGCTCGTCGATCACGTGCATCGTGGATTCGACGGCCTCGGCCGCCACCTGCTGCAAGCCGGGGTCAAGCGAGGTGTAGATGCGCAGCCCCTCGCGATTGAAGTCGCGGTCGCCGAGCCTCTGCAGCAGTTGCTCGTGCACCAGATCGACGAAGTAAGGCGCGTCGCTCGCGTCCACGCTGGCCTTGGACAGATGCAGCGCTTCCTGCTTGGCTTGCTCGGCCTGCTCCTTGGTGATGGCGCCGGTTTCCACCATCGAATCCAGCACCAGGTTGCGCCGGTCGATGGTGCGGTCGGGATGCCGGTAGGGATTGAAGTAGTTGGGCCGCTGGATCATGCCCGCCAGCATGGCGCATTCGGCCAGGTCGAGCTGGCGGACATCCTTGCCGAAGTAGGCCTGGGAAGCCTCGCCAAAGCCGTCGATGGAGAAGCTGCCGCGCTGTCCCAGGTTGATCTCATTGGCGTACATCTCGAAGATCTTCTGCTTGGAGAAGCGGTGTTCGAGTTGGAAGGTGATCACGATCTCGATCAGCTTGCGCTTGAAGTGCTTTTCCGGGGTGAGGAAGAAGCCGCGCGCGAGCTGCATGGTGAGCGTGGATCCGCCCTGCTGCTTGTGGCCGGCGAACAGATCCTGGATGGCGGCCGAGGCCAGGCGCGGGAAGTTGACGCCGTCGTGCTCGAAGAAGCGGCGGTCCTCGATGCCCAGCACCGCCTGAACCAGATTCGCCGGAATCTCGTTATAGGTAAGCAGGCGGCGCTTGGTGCGATTGGCTCCCTCGCTCAGCCCGGTGATCAGCAGCGGCTCCAGCTCATAGCTGGCCAGCGCCTCCCCATGCGCGTCGGTGACCGACTGCACCACTCCTCCGCCGACCCGGATGGTGGCCGGATCCTGCGTGTGATAGGACTGAGGGCCGGGGCGCACAGTGATGCTCTGCGGGTCTTCGGAGAAGCTTCCCATCTCGGAGGTCTGCTCGGCGCCCTCGGTCGAGTAGCCGGCCTGGCGCAGTTCGCTGGCGATGAGCTTGATGGAGAGCTTCTGGCCGGGGCGCACCTCGCGCGGCGCGGCAAAGATCTTGGCCGTGTCGGCAAACAGCGGCTCCTTCAGCCGGTCGTCCACGATGTGCTGGTATTTGATGTAGTAATAACCGAAGAGAGCGAAAAACGCGCCCCCCAACGCCACCATGCCGAGCAGCACAACACGCAACAGCAGTGATGACCAGGGATGGTCTCCCGTCGACCCTGGAATCCTGACCTTCAACGCCATCACTGCTCCTTTGCGTTCAGCTTCTAGCTCTCTCGTACCGGGTAAATGAATGTTGGAAACCGAGCCGTGCGCGCCAGTAAAAAAAACTGGAAGCTAGAGGCTAGTAGCTGTTTTTACCTGTCTCACCACATCCTCGAGCGCCACATCCACGCTGGCCGAGCTGGAGCGCGTCACCAGTTCCACCTTGCCTTCGACCACCTTTTTGCCCACGTTGATGCGACAGGGAATGCCCACCAGGTCCGCGTCCTTGAATTTGACGCCGGCGCGCTCATCCCGGTCATCCAACAACACGTCCAGACCGGCGGCTTCGAGTTCGCAGGCGAGCTTTTCGCCGGTTTCGCGCAGCAGGGGGTCGGTCATATTGGTCACCGTCACCACCACGTTGAAAGGCGCGATGGAGGCCGGCAGCCAGAAACCGTTTTTGTCGTTGGACTGCTCGATGGCGGCTGTCAGAATGCGCTCGATGCCGATGCCGTAGCTGCCCATGATCGGCGTCACTTCCTTGCCATTCTCGTCCAGCACGCGCGCGCCCATGGACTCGGTGTACTTGTAGCCCAGCTTGAAGATGTGGCCAACTTCGACCGCTTTGCCGACGGCCAGCTTGCCGGCGCAGCCATCCTGCGGGCAGGCTTCGCCCTCGTTCACGCTGCGGATGTCCGCGCTGAGGGTGGGCTTGATGTCTCGCGCGGGAGTGACATTACGAAGGTGATACCCCTCTTTGTTTGCTCCAGCAACGAGTTCCCTGCGACCATCGAGAGCCGCATCGAGAATTACGAGTGGAGCCTTGTCTCTCCATCCATGTGGTAGGCCCACAGGCCCAAGGAAGCCCGGCTTGCAGCCAAAGAAGGATTCGATCTCATCGCTTGTCGCGAGACGCAAGAAGGTGTCTGGTAGCGATTTGGCAATAGCAGACTGGAGCTTAGCTTCGTTGACGGAGTGATCTCCCCGGAGGAAAAGGGCTACGAATGTGGCATCAGATGGACTAAAGTCCAACAGCATCGCTGAGATACCGGGACCAAGACGCTCTGCAACGTATGCCATCGTTTTTATCTGATGTTCTGGGGAAATATGCAAATAATCGCCCACTTCTTCAATCGTTCGCTGATTGGGAGTGTGTACTTCTTCAATTTCAGCAAGCGGTCCGACGTGCTCCAATACGGGCTCAAGCCGTGAAACGGCCTTCTCAAGGTTGGCTGCATAGCCGCAGACAGGGCAGCTCGCGATCAGGTCTTCGCCGGCGTCGGTGTAACACATGAACTCCTGCGACTGCGAGCCGCCCATGGAGCCCGAATCCGCCTCGACGGCGACAAACTTCAGCCCGCAGCGGGTGAAGATCCTGCGATAGACGGCGTCGTGCAGCTCGAAGCTCTTGTCGAGGCCGGCCTGGTCAATATCAAAGGAGTAGCTGTCCTTCATGGTGAACTGGCGTACCCGGAGCAGTCCCGATTTGGGCCGCGGTTCATCCCTGAATTTGCTCTGAATCTGGTACCAAATCTGGGGAAGTTGCTTATAGCTGCGCAGCTCGTTGCGGGCAATCGAGGTCATGATCTCTTCGTGGGTCATGCCCAGGCAAAGCTCCGCGCCCTTGCGGTCCTTGAGCCGGAACATGTTGTCGCCCATGCCGGTCCAGCGGCCGCTCTGCTCCCACGGCTCCTTGGGCAGCAGGGCCGGCAGGTAAAACTCCTGGCCGATGCGGTCCATCTCTTCGCGCACGATGGCGATGATCTTGTTGATGGAGCGTGTCCCAAGAAACAGGTAGCTGTAAATGCCCGCGCCGAGCTGGCGGATGTAGCCGGAGCGCAAGAGAAACCTGTGGCTGGCCACTTCGGCATCTGCCGGGGCCTCGCGAAGAGTGGGAATAAAGAGTTTCGACCAGCGATGCATGCGGATGAGGGTGCGCTTTCCTGCCGGCGGGCCGGCGCAAGATAGGTTTCTCTTCTGCCCATTCTAAATGTTTTCGGCGCGGAGGTTGTCTGGAGGCAGGAAGAGGAAGCGAATGAAGTCTGAAAGATTTCTTAGAAAGCTACGCGAAAATCCACTGGGCAATTGCTTCAGAACGGCCGATGTAGTAAGTACTGAGGCCGAGAATAGCAGGCATAGAGCTACCGAACGAGTGGTAGCCGGGCAAGACGCCATCGCGAGCACGACTTGACTTCGCAGGCATAGATTTCGACCAAGACACGACTGTCGCTGGTTTTCACGGCACCAGCTGCCGTAGGGTGTTCCCTGCGCGGCGACAGACGGGTCGCGTCTGGTGAGTACGAGAGGCGAACATGTCCATTGCTTTGAACCGAACGGAGTCGTTGAGCGAACTTTGCCTGGAGGGCGCAATCGACATTGCCTCCGCGGCGGAGTTGAAGGATTTGCTCATTCAGGCGCTGGGCTGCGGTACCCAGGTGCGCATTTCGATCGACGGCGCCACCGCACTGGACGTGACGGCCGTCGAGCTGCTGTGGGCCGCCGAACGCGAGGCAAAGCGACTGGGGCTTGGGTTTTCCGTCGCAGGGAGCATTTCCGATGAGATTTCCGCCACCCTGGATGAGACAGGCCTGAAGCCGTTTCTTGTCTTTGCAGAGGCCAGCCAGGAAGTCAGCCAAGAGGTGAGCCAAGAGGCCAGTCAGGACAGCGGGGTGATTCCTTGTCAACCGTAGGCAATGCCGACATCTTCAAACAGAGCTTCCGGGAAGAGGCGCGCGAGATTCTTGTGGATCTGGAGTCGGCGCTGCTGGAGCTGAACGACAACCACCGCGACATGGAGCTGGTGAAACGGGTCTTTCGCGCCTTGCACACCATCAAGGGTTCGGGGTCCATGTTCGGCTTCGAGGATATGGCCGCTTTTACGCACAATCTGGAGACGGCCTTCGACGAGGTGCGCAACGGACGGCTCGAGATCAGCGCGGAGCTGGTCGATCTGACGCTCTCCGCGCTCGATCAGATTCGGGCGATGCTCGAAGAAGGCGCGGCAGAAGCTCCCGTGGCCGACCCGGACGCCTGCGTTCAGATTCTGGCCAAGGTGCGGCATCTGACCGGGAAGCCGGAGAGCGTGCCCGTTCAAACAAAGAGCGCGCCGCCCAGGAACGATTCGATCTCCGCAGCGCAATCCGCCTCGCAGTCCAGTTCGCAGAGCAGTTCGCAGGCCGCAGCGGGGGCGGTGCGCGAATGGTCCATCCGCTTTGCTCCCGGAGCGGATTTCATGCTCAACGGCTCCAATCCCTTGTCGCTCGTCCAGGAGCTGAGACAGATGGGCGGGCTGGCGATCCGAGCCAGCATGGACTCGGTTCCGCCGCTCGGCGAGCTCGACCCGGAGCGCTGCTACATCCATTGGGAGATGGTGCTGGCCACCGCGGCCGGGCGCGATGCGATTCGCGATGTGTTCATCTTCGTCGAGGATACGTGCGAGCTGAGCATCGAGCCGGTATCGAGCTCCGTCCCGTCCGCGCCCGGCTCCGCTGAGGCGTCTTCAGCCGCAGCCTGCGACGCAGACCGGACGGCCCGGGCGCTCGAGGACAAGCGCATCTCATCGGGCGGCCGCCGCACGTACGACGCGCCCGACCACGCATCGAGTCTGCGCGTGCCGGCCGCGAAGCTCGATCAATTCGTCGATCTGGTGGGCGAACTGGTCACCGTGCAGGCGCGGCTGAGCGAGATTGCCGCCCGCAGCGACGATCCGGCGGTCGCCGAAGTCTCCGAAGAGATCGAGCGGCTGACTTCGTCCCTGCGCGAGAACTCGATGAACATCCGCATGATGCCCATCCGCGCCACTTTCGAGAAGTTTCGCCGCCTGGTGCACGATCTGGCGCGCGATCTGGGCAAGAGTGTCGAGTTGACCATCGAAGGCGCGGAGACGGAGCTGGATAAGACGGTCATCGACCAACTGGGCGACCCGCTCATGCACCTGATCCGAAACAGCATGGACCACGGCATCGAGCCGCCGGCCGTGCGCACGGAGCGCGGCAAGCGCTCGACGGCGGCCATTCACCTTTCCGCCCGGCACTCCGGGGCGAGCGTGCTGATCGCCGTCTCGGACGATGGCGGCGGCATCGACGCCGAAGCGGTGCGCAACCGGGCCATCGAGCGGGGCCTGGTCAACGCGGGCGCGCAGCTCAGCGAAAACGAGATCTTCGCGCTGCTCTTCCAGCCAGGATTTTCAACCGCTAAGCAGATCACCGACGTGAGCGGCCGCGGCGTGGGCATGGACGTGGTCCGGCAGCGGGTCGATAGCCTGCGCGGCTCGATCGACGTGGCCAGCAAGCCCGGCCAGGGCACCAGCGTGACGCTGCGCCTGCCGCTCACCCTGGCCATTATCGACGGCCTGCTGGTGAACATTGGAGAGGCGTACTTTGTGCTTCCGCTGGCCAATACCCAGGAGTGCATCGAGCTGACCGGCGCGGACATTGAGAACGCCAACGGCAAGCACCTGGCCGATGTGCGCGGGGAGCTGATTCCTTACATTCGCCTGCGCGAATACTTCAACATTCGCACCCCTCGCCCCGAGATCGAACAGATCATGGTGGTCGAGACCGATGCCGGTCGCTACGGCTTTGTGGTGGACCAGGTGCTGGGCGATTGCCAGACGGTGATCAAGAACCTGGGCCGCTTCTACCGTCACGTGCAGGTGGTGAGCGGAGCAACGATTCTGGGCAATGGAATGGTGGCGCTGATCCTCGATCCGGAACGTCTGGCCGCGGACGCGGTGCGCTCGATCGCGCAAACAGCGCGCGGCCGTCCGGCCGGGGCGACGACGAAGCCGGGCGGGCCGGGAAGAGGCGCCGCGCCGGGAAGAGATTCTTAGGTCATCGTCGGTGCTGAAGGCAAGTGCCAGCGCCTGTTCAATCAAGATTTCAACCAGCGGGGTTTCGTGTTTTTCCGGTTCCTGGCCCGGGTGCGAACGAAAGAGATTCGGGCGCAAGGGCAGAAATTGTGGTGAGAACGAGCTCACGCGAAGGAGGGCGAATTTCATGCCAACTGCATTGGTAAATAAAGGCCGGAAGCTCAAGAACGCCGGCAACGGGAGCGGTGGAAACGGCCGCGCAGGAAACGGACATGGAGTCCGTGAACGCGTGAGCCCCAAAGCGCATCTTGCCGAAGAAGACGACTCGATGCTGGTCTTAGAGGAGATCATGCGCCTGGTGGACGCCTCCAAGGAGGGGCGCCTGTCCGAGCGCGGCAAGGCGACCCAATTTAACGGCGTGCATCGGGAGATGCTGCAAGGGATCAACGAGATGCTGGACGCGATTCTGCTGCCCATCGGCGAAGGCAACCGCGTTCTGGCGCAAATCTCCGACGGCAAGATCGACGAACTAATTACCGCAAACTATAAAGGCGATCACGAGAAGATGAAGGTCGCCGTCAACAACGTGGCCCAGGTCATGCAGGTTCTGATGAAGATGTTTGCGCGGCTGGCTGCATCCGCAAAGGAGGGCAAGCTGACCGATCGCGGACATCCGGATCAGGTCAAGGGCGTCTATTCCGAGTTCGTTCTGGGCGTCAACGCGATTTTGGATGCCGTAATTACTCCTCTGAATGTAGCCGCCGATTATGTCGACCGCATCAGCAAGGGGGACATTCCTTCCAAGATTACAGACACCTACAACGGCGACTTCAACACCATCAAGAACAACCTGAATACCTGCATCGACGCGGTCAACGCGCTGGTGGCCGACGCGGGCCTTCTGTCCAAGGCTGCGGTGGAAGGCAAGTTAGAGACGCGCGCTGACGCATCGAAGCACCAGGGCGACTACCGCAAGATCGTGCAAGGCGTCAACGACACGCTGGATGCGGTGATTGGACCGCTGAACGTCTCCGCGAATTACGTGGACCGGATCAGTCACGGCGATATTCCGGCCAAGATCACCGACACTTACAACGGTGACTTCAACACCATCAAGAACAACCTGAACACCTGCATCGACGCGGTCAATGCGATGGTGAACGACGCCGGTACGCTGGTCAAGGCTGCTGCCGACGGAAAGCTGGCGACGCGCGCCGACGCCACCAAGCATCAGGGCGACTATCGCAAGATCGTGCAGGGCGTCAACGACACGCTGGATGCCGTGATCGGACCGCTGAACGTGGCTGCCGACTATGTCGACAAGATCTCGAAGGGTATCGATCCTGGCAAGATCACGGCAACTTACAACGGCGACTTCAACACCATCAAGAACAATCTCAACGCCTGCATCGACGCGGTTCAGATGCTGTGCGCGGACGCCGGAATGCTGGCCAAAGCGGCGGTGGAAGGAAAGCTGGCCACGCGCGCCGACGCCACGAAGCACCAGGGCGACTATCGCAAGATCGTGCAGGGCGTCAACGAGACGCTAGATGCCGTGATCGGACCGTTGAATGTCTCCGCGAAGTATGTTGAGTTGATCAGCAAGGGCGATATTCCCCCGCAGATTACCGACACCTACAACGGCGACTTCAACCTGATCAAGAACAACCTGAACACACTGATTGTGGCCATGAACGACATCACGGCTGCGGCCGAGGAGATCGCGAACGGCAATCTGACGGTGGATATCCGCGAGCGCTCGCCGCAGGACAAGCTGATGCAGGCATTGGCGGCGATGGTCGCCGGGCTGACGCGCACGGTCTCCGACATTCGCGGCATCGCGGGCGAGGTGGCGGCGGCTTCGCAGTCCATCTCGACGGCCTCGATCCAGGTATCGAAGGGCGCCAGCGCACAGGCGGCGGCGGCCGAAGAGGCATCTTCGTCGATGGAGGAGATGGTCAGCAACATCAAGCAGAACGCCGACAACGCGCAGACCACCGACAAGATCGCCAACAAGAGCGCCAAGGACGCGCAGGAGAGCGGCAAGAGCGTGCTCGATGCGGTGGCCGCGATGAAGGAGATCGCCAACAAGATCTCGATCATCGAGGAGATTGCCCGGCAGACCAACCTGCTGGCGCTGAACGCCGCGATTGAGGCTGCGCGCGCCGGCGAACACGGCAAGGGATTCGCGGTGGTGGCGGCCGAGGTGAGGAAGCTGGCCGAGCGCTCGCAGAAGGCGGCCGCGGAGATCAACCAGCTCTCGGCAACCACTCTGAAGGTATCGGAGAAATCCGGCGAGATGCTGGACAAGCTGGTGCCCGATATTCAGCGCACAGCGGAACTGGTGCAGGAGATTACCGCCGCCAGCAAGGAACAGGACACCGGCGCCGAGCAGATCAACAAGGCGCTACAGCAGTTGGAGCAGGTGATTCAGCAGAATGCCTCGGCATCGGAAGAGATGGCATCGACGACCGAGGAGCTGACCGGCCAGTCCGATCAACTGGTCAGCGCGCTGGGATTCTTCCACACCGGCGACGAAGGCGGAGGTCCGGCACGCAAGAGCGCGGGTGTAAAAGCCAGGCCCGTGCAGGCAGCGCCGGCGCGGGCGGCAAAACCATCCGGCCACGCCACTTCATTCGGCGCCAAGCCGGGAGCGGGCGGGGTCAGTCTCCGGCTCAAGGACAAGCATGACGATCTGGATGGAGAGTTCGAGCGCTACTAGGTGCCAGCCGGCGTTTGCCGGTGCTGGCGAGCGCGGGCGAGTTCTCCGCCCGCGCTCGCCGGTACCGGACAACGCCAGTCTTCAGGATGAGAGAGGAGTTCGAGTATGAGCGTTAGTGAAATCACGGAGACACGGCAGTACCTCACCTTCAAGCTCGGCAACGAGGTCTTCGCCACCGATGTGGCGAAGGTAAGAGAGGTGCTCGACCTGACCACCATCACGCAGATTCCACGCACGCCGGAGTTCATGGCCGGAGTGATCAACCTGCGCGGCAGCGTGGTTCCGGTTGTCGATCTGAGGTTGTGCTTTGAGATGTCCAAGACCGAGAGCACACGCAACACCTGCATTGTGGTCGTCGAGGTGCTGCTGGACAACGAATCGACGATCATCGGCGCGCTGGCCGATTCGGTCGAGGAGGTGATTGATCTCGATCCGGACCAGATTCAGCCGGCGCCGCGCATCGGCACCCACATCCGCACGGATTTCATCAAGGGGATGGGCAAGCGCGACACCCAGTTCATCATGATTCTGGACATCGATCGCGTCTTTTCAGCCGAGGAGCTTGTCGTAGTCCGCGGACAGGAAACCGTCCGGCAGCCTGCGGACAAACAGCAGCTTGTGGAAACGGCTGCGTAAGGAGGGGGAATGGGGCGGGTAAATCCGCCCCGTTCACATCATGACTGCTCGCGAAGAATCGATTTCCGAAAGAGATTATGCGCGGCTCTGCAAGCTGATTTACTCTGAGGCCGGCATTCATTTAGGCGCGGAAAAGAAGACCATGCTCGAGGTGCGCATCAAGCGCCGCTTGAAGGCCCTCGACGTGGAATCCTACGGCCAATACTGCGAAAATCTCTTCGCGCACAACGGACTGAAGCATGAAATCACGCATCTGATCGACGTGGTGACGACCAACAAGACCGATTTTTTCCGCGAGCCGGCGCACTTCAATTTTCTGGCTGGCAGGGCCTTGCCGGAGCTGACCGGGCGCAACCCCGGACGGCGGTTCCAGATCTGGAGCGCGGGCTGTTCGAGCGGCGAAGAGCCGTACACGATGGCCATTGTGCTCAGCGAGTACGCGCTGGCGCATGCCAGTTTCCGCTTCCGGATTCTGGCCAGCGACATCTCCACCACCGTCCTGAAAAAAGCCGAACAGGGCGTCTATACCGACGAGATTGTGGCTCCCGTGCAGCCTCTGCTGCGGCGCAAGTACTTCATGCGCAGCCGCGATCCCGGCTCCGATCGGGTTCGGGTGGTGCCGGAACTGCGACAGGGCATCGAGTTTCGCCGCCTGAACTTCATGGATGCCGATTATGGCGTTGCGGAGAAGCTCGATGCGATCTTCTGCCGCAACGTGATCATCTACTTTGACCGCCCAACGCAGGAGCGCATCCTCGCCAGGCTGTGCAACTGCCTGCTGCCGGGCGGGTATCTGTTTGTGGGCCACGCCGAGACCTTGCACGATATGAATCTTCCGCTGGAGCCTGTGGCCCCGGCTCTCTACAGGAGAACCGATGCCGGGAGCTGACGAGCAATTGCCCGAAGTATACGTGCAGCCGGGAGAATCGCACCTGGTGAGGGAGCCGACGATGCTGCGCACCTTGCTCGGCTCCTGCGTGGGAGTCACTTTTCTGGTTCCGCGACTCGGCGTCGGTGCGCTCTGCCATCCCATGTTGCCCGCCTACCCCGGCAAGCCGCTTGCGGATCTGAGTCGGGCCGCCGGCTGCCGCTACGTGGACTTTGCCATTCGCGATCTGGCGCGGCAGTTCGATGCTCTCGGCGCACAGCGCGACGAAGTCGAGGTAAAGCTCTTCGGGGGTGGAGATGTGCTGCTGATGATCAACGATGCGGCGCGTCCCACGGTGGGCCGATTGAACGGCGAGGTCGCGCTGAGGGTGCTCGAAGAGGAAGGCTTTACCGTGGCCGCGTCTTCACTGGGCGGCAAGCGCGGCATCAACATCCACTTCAACACACAGACGGGCCAAGTGCTGCTCGAACGGCACTCCGGAACCGCGGTGGAGGCTCTCGGGGCCGGCGAAAGCTCGACGGCCGCCGAGCAGAGGTTGCCGCGAAAGGAAGTAGCGAGGCCGGGCTTATGAGCACCAGGAAAATCAGCGTTTTGATTGTGGACGACTCCGCCGTGGTGCGCCAGACGCTGCGCGAGGTGCTTGAGTCGGATCCGGAGATCGAGGTCATGGCCACGGCCGGCGATCCCTTCGTGGCCGCCGAGCGCATCCGTGAACAAGTGCCGGATGTGATCACGCTGGACATCGAGATGCCGCGCATGGATGGCCTCACTTTTCTGAAAAAACTCATGAGCCAGCATCCAATCCCGGTGGTGATCTGCTCGAGTCTGGCTGAAGAGGGAGCGCAAAGCACCTTCAGGGCTCTGGAGTACGGCGCGGTGGAGATTATTACCAAGCCGCGCATGGGCACCAAGCAGTTTATCGAGGATTCGCGCAACGAGATCTGCGATGCGGTGAAGGCCGCCGCTCAAGCCAGGATGCGCACGCTCCGGCCCAGCCACATGGTCGAGCCCAAGCTGAACGCCGACTGTATTCTTTCGCCGGCCACCCATGCCATGGCCGAGACCACGGAAAAGGTGGTTGCCATCGGCGCCTCGACCGGCGGCACGGAGGCGCTGAAGACGGTGCTCGAAATGCTGCCCGCCGATACGCCCGGCATCGTGATTGTGCAGCATATGCCGGAGTTGTTCACGCGCGCCTTTGCCCAGCGGCTGGATGGCCTGTGCGCCATCACCGTGAAGGAGGCGGAGACCAACGATACGGTGATTCGCGGCCGCGCTCTGATTGCGCCGGGAAATCATCATATGCTGCTCAAGCGCAGCGGGGCGCGCTATTACGTGGAGATCAAGGACGGGCCGCTGGTTTGCCGTCACCGGCCGTCGGTCGATGTGCTGTTTCGCTCCGCGGCCCGCTATGCCGGGCGCAACGCCGTGGGCGTGATTCTGACCGGGATGGGCGACGACGGCGCGCGCGGGATGCTGGAGATGAAGCAGGCCGGCGCCACGACCATTGCCCAGGACGAGGCCACCTGCATCGTCTTTGGAATGCCCAAGGAGGCCATCAAGCTGGGCGGCGTGGACAAAATACTGCCGCTGCAATCGGTGGCCAGAGCAATTCTGTAGAATTTTCTTCCGGGATCTTGTCCGCGCGGGCAAGTCATGCTCCAGATATAATGCAGAAATGGAGTTTTGCGTCCGCCAGGCTGGTCACCCCGCATGAAACGATTTTCGCGACTGCTGCGCTACGGGCTGCCCTACTGGCTGCAATTGCTGCCGGGCGTGCTGCTGCTGGCCATGGTGGGTCTGCTGGACAACTTCCGTGTCCTGCTCTTCCAGCCTATCTTCGACCAGGTTCTGCGGCCTGACGCGCCGGAAGGCCCGATTCTCCTCGGCCTTCCCAACTCTCGCTGGCACTTCGATCTGCGCCTCATTGTCCCCCATTTCATGCACAATGCATGGACGGTGGTCGCCTTCTCTCTGATCGTTTCCACTTTCGTCAAGGGTATCTGCGACTATTCGGGCACCTACCTGGTCAACTACGCCGGTTTCGCCACAATTACCGACCTGCGCAACCACCTTTACGAAGCCACGATGCGCCGCTGCTCCAGCTTCTTTCACAAGCACGCCACCGGGACCATTCTCTCCACACTCATCAATGACGTGGATCGAGTGCAGATCGCGGTTAGCTCGGTGATCGGCGATTTTCTGCAGCAATTTTTCACTTTTCTGGTGGGTCTGGCCCTTGTCATCCGCCTGGGCGGACACCTCAGCTGGGCGCTGCTGCTGTTTATTCCCGTCGTGGTCACCTCGGCGCGCAAGATCGGCAGCGAGGTTCGCACCCGCACCCGCACCGGCCAGGACAAGCTGGCCGAGATTCAGAACATCCTGCATGAGACGGTGACCGGCCACCGCATCGTCAAGGCCTTCAACACCGAGCTTTGGGAGATTCTGCGCTTCAAGAAAGCCGCCACCCGCCTGTTTCGCGCCAACCTGCGCAGCGTCCGCATTCAGTCCATCAGTTCGCCTTTGATGGACTCGATCGGCGCGGTGGCCATCGCCATGCTGCTTCTGATCGGACGCAATGAAATCCTTCACGGGCGCATGACGATGGGCATGTTCGGCGCGTTCATCATCCTGCTTTTCAAGCTTTACGATCCGGTGCGCAAGTTCGCCTACTTCTACAACAGTTTCCAGCAGGCCATGGGCGCTTCCGCCTCCATCTTCTCCTTTTTCGACGCCGAGGATGACGTGAAAGAGCGGCCCCGCGCGGTCACCCTGCAGCGCTTTCAGAACTCGATCCAGTTCCGCGATGTAGGCTTCTCTTACTCGACCGAGGAGGGCGAGCACCAGATTCTGCACAACATCGATCTCGACGTGCAGGCTGGGGAGGTGTTGGCGCTTGTGGGCCCCAGCGGCGCCGGCAAGACCACGCTGGCCAACCTGATTCCGCGCTTCTTTGACGTCACCAGCGGCAGCATTCTCATCGACGGCCACGACCTGCGCGATTTGACTCTCGCCTCTCTGCGCCGCCAGGTGGCCCAGGTGACGCAGGAAACGATTCTGTTCAACGACACGGTGCGCAATAACATCGCCTACGGCCAGCCTGAAGTTCACTTGAACCGGGTGGAGGAGGCCGCGCGCAATGCCCTGGCCCACGAGTTCATCCTGGGCATGCCGCAAGGCTACGATACGGTGATCGGCGAGAAAGGCTTCCGGCTCTCGGGCGGCGAGCGGCAGCGGCTGGCCATTGCCCGCGCCATCCTGAAGAACGCGCCGATCCTGATTCTGGACGAGGCCACTTCATCGCTCGACGCCGAGAGCGAATCACTGGTGCAGGCCGCGCTGGCCAACCTGATGCAGAACCGCACCGTGCTGGTGATTGCGCATCGGCTGGGAACGATTCGCCGCGCCAACCGCATCGCCGTTTTGGAAGATGGGCGCATTACCGCCATCGGTTCCCACGAGGAGCTGCTGACCACCTCCGCTACCTATCAGCGGCTCTATCAGCTTCAGTTCATGGATATGCCGGAAGAGCAGGGGGTAGGAGCCAGGGAATAGGAAGCAGGGAACAGGGATCAGGGACTTGCGAGTTGGAGTCAGGGACTGAGGACTTGTTGAATGACTCGCTGAGAGGTAGAGAAACCATTTTGCTTTGCGTCAGGGCGCGGCTTCAGTCCTGCCGTCCGTGACGCAAAGTCAGCGTCGGTTGCAGTTCCCTGCTTGAAGGTTTCAACCCCTGACCGAAATCGCTGACCCGAGTTATTCTTTCAACCGGTTTCCGGGCCGGGAACTGGGAAACGCAAAGGAACGGAAGCTATGCCGATTTATTCGATGACCGGGTTTGCGCGGGCTCAATTCAGCCTCTCTGTTGCCCATGAGCGCCAGCTCAGCTACACACTCACGGTCAAGAGCGTCAATCACCGCTTTCTCGACGTGCAGTTGCGCCTGCCTTCCGGGCTGGACGCGCTGGAGATGGAGCTGCGCAAGGCGCTCAAGGACAACCTCATCCGCGGCCACGTCGATGTGACGCTTTCGGTCGATCACTCCAGCCAGCAGAAGGCCGGATACAACCGCGAACTCGTCGAGCGCTACCTGGCCGCCTTTGCAGCGGCGCGCGAGGAGCATGGACTCGGCTGCGAGCCGGACCTGAACGCCATTTTTCGGCTGCCCGGTGCGCTGCAAGGCGAGAACCACTCGAAGGACGACGAGGACCAGGCATTGCTGACAGAGAGTGTGCAGCGGGAGATTGGGCCTCTGCTCGAAGAACTGAAGGCCATGCGGGCACGCGAAGGAGAAGCGCTGGCGGCGATTCTCAACGGCACGCTGGACCGGCTGGCCGAGGCCACCGAGGGAGTGGCATTGCTGCGCCCGGAGATCGAACAGCGCTATCAGGCCCGGCTTACCGAACGGCTGGAAGCCGCCACCGGCGCGGAGTTCAATCGCCAGAGGATGCTGGAGGAGGTGGCTGTGCTGGTTGAGCGCAGCGACATCGCCGAGGAGCTGACCCGCATGAGCACCCACATCGGCCACTTCCGCGAACTGCTTAGAGCGGGCGGCGAGGTGGGCAAGAAACTCGACTTCCTGCTTCAGGAGATGAACCGCGAGGCCAACACCTTGCTCTCGAAAACAGGCGGCGCGGGCAGCAAGGGAACCCGCGTGACCGAACTGGGGCTGGCCATGAAATCGGAGATCGAAAAAGCCCGCGAACAAATTCAGAACGTGGAATGAAGGACTTTGCAAGGGTGTGGCTTGAGCTGCGCTGCTTTTGAACTCAAAAATACAGGGCTTTGGGCTCTGAGGGAATGTTTCTGGCTGACCGGAACCATCTTCTGGCAGTTTGATCTGAAATTCCCCAAAGGACAAACACATCGTGGCAGGAATTCTCTTCATCATTTCGGCGCCCTCGGGTTCGGGCAAGAGCACGCTGGTCAATGAGGTGCGCAAGCAGTTGACTGGAATCGAGTTCTCCGTTTCATGGACGACGCGCCCGCCGCGCGGCTCGGAGCAGGACGGACGCGAATACCACTTCACCACCCGCGAGGAATTCGAGCGGATGATGGACGCCGGTGAGTTTCTGGAACACGCCGAGGTCTTCGGCAACTATTACGGCACGGCGCGCAGATCGCTCGAAGCTGCCCGCCGCGAAGGCCACGACCTGCTGCTGGACATCGATGTGCAGGGCGCCGCGCAGGTGCGCGCCAGAATGCCGGAGGCGGTGAGCATCTTTGTCCTGCCGCCCAACCCCAAGGTCTTGCGCACCCGCCTGCGCAATCGCAGCCGCGCCGAAGGGGTGGTCAACGAGGAGGAAGTTTATCGCCGCCTGAGCGAGGCCAGCAAGGAGATTGAGAATTATCGCCAATACGGCTATATTCTGGTCAATGATGTTTTGGACCGGGCGGTGGCGCAATTGGAGGCGGTTGTGCTGGCTGAACGCTTCTACCGCAACGATGAGCCGATAGCCTTTCGCTCTCACCGGGTTTTGGAGGTGGCGGCAGCCTGCTTGCAGGTCAATTCGCGAGAGCGGCTCAAACCTGTTTTGGAGGCTTTCGAGATCGGCAAGCCCCCGGACCAGCAGCAGTTCAACTTTGGAGAGGACTCCGATGACGATTGAGACCGGCTTTGACTCGAACTACCGCAAGGTATTGGTGGCGGCTCGTCGCGCCCGCCAGTTGCAGAACGGCTCCCACGCTCTTGTCCCTACCCACTCCAACAAACCCTGCCGCATCGCCCAGGACGAGATCGATGCCGGCAAGATCTCCTACGTCAAAGCCGAGATACCGATGATCGAACCTTCGGTGGAAGGCCCGGCCATTCCAATTCTGCTGAGCTAGCCCTGCCGCATTCCACAATCGAAACCGGCTACAATCGAATCATGAGAATCGTGGTCGGTGTCTCCGGCGGAATTGCAGCCTACAAAGCGGCGGAGCTGGTGCGCGCACTGCAGCGCGCAGCCTTTGATGTTCATGTGGTGATGACCGAGGCGGCCACGCAATTTGTCCAGCCTCTTACCTTTGCCTCGCTCACCGGTCATCGTGTCATCACCAGCCTGTGGAACGATATGGGCACGGGCGCTACAGCCTACGGCGCCTCGGACGAACAGAACGGCATCGACCACATCGAAGAGGCGCAGTGGGCGGACGCGCTGGTCGTCGCCCCCGCCACGGCCAACATTCTGGCCAAGTTTGCCCACGGCATTGCCGACGATTTTCTTTCCACTTTGTATCTAGCCACGCAGGCCCCGGTGCTGGTTGCGCCGGCGATGAACGTAAATATGTGGGAACACCCGGCAACCCAGGCGAATCTGGAAATCCTGCGCCAGCGCGGTGTTCTCATTCTCTCGCCGGGCACAGGCGAGCTGGCCTGCGGAATGGTGGGCAAAGGACGCATGGCCGATCCAGCGGCTATTGCGGATGCTGTCGAACGCGCTCTGGGACGCCGCCACGATCTGGCGGGCGAAGTGGTGCTGGTCACCGCGGGCGGTACGCGCGAAGCCCTTGACCCGGTTCGTTTTATTGGCAACCGCTCCAGCGGCAAGATGGGCTACGCCCTGGCCGAGGCCGCGCAGAGCCGTGGCGCCAAAGTCATCCTCATCAGCGCCCCTTCGGCGCTGTACCCGCCAGCGCGCTGTGAGCTGCTCAAGATCACCACGGCCGACCAGATGCGCGAAGCGGTGCTGGGACGCATGAACGAGGCCACGCTGATCATCAAGGCCGCCGCGGTGGCAGATTACCGTCCCGTCAGCGTCTCCCTGCAAAAGCTCAAGCGCAGCGGGCTGCTCACCCTGGAACTGGCGCCCACGGAGGACATCCTGGCAGAACTCGTTCGGCAGCGCCGTCCGGGGCAGCTGATTGTCGGCTTTGCCGCCGAGACCGAAAACCGCATGGTGAACGGCCGCGCCAAGCTGCTCGCCAAGGGCGTCGACGCCATTGTGGTCAACGAGGTCAATGGCGAAGGGATAGGCTTCGACGCGGACGACAACGCGGCCACCTTCCTCACCGTTTCCACGGCCATCGATCTGCCCCAGATGTCCAAGCGCACGCTGGCCGACCGCATTCTCGACGAGATTGTCGCTCTCCGCCGGCCCCGTTCCATGGTCGTCGAATTGGATCAGGGCGAAGGAGAGCAGAATCGTGTGCTCAGCGAGTCGGATTCAGCCGCCACCGTCCGGCAGCTGATTGTGGAGTAAGCGCCGTTGGAGCAGCCATTGAATTCGGCAATCCGCGAAGTTTTCGAGGAGCGCGTTCGTTTCTACCGCGACCTCGGCCTCACCGAATTTTACCGCCGTCCGGTAAATGCGGCGCTCGCGGCCCGGTTGGCCAGCGAACCGGAAGTTACCTCTGCGCCGGATCAGGAGTCCGGCGATCCATCCAGCCGCCAGCCTCCGCGCGATCGGCAGCAAGCCCCGGAAGCTCAATCCGCGATTGCCCCGGATCTTGTTTCCGGAACGTGGAATTCAACCTACGCGCCCGCGGAATCCCAGGCAGAAGCCCAAAAGGAGCAGCAGATTCCACCTCGCAAGCCTATTCCCTCCCCACCGCCCGTAACGTCAGCCCCACTGGAAGTGGCTGACCGCGCCGCCGCTCTTCAGCAAATCCGCGACGAGATCGGAGACTGCACCCGCTGCCCGCTGCATCAGGGCCGGAACAAGCTGGTCTTCGGCGACGGATCGCCCACCGCGCGGCTCATGTTCGTCGGCGAAGGGCCGGGGGCCGACGAGGACGCGCAGGGACTGCCTTTCGTCGGCAAGGCCGGCCAACTGCTCAACAACATGATCGCCGCCATGGGCCTGAAACGCGAAGAGGTCTACATCGCCAACGTGGTCAAGTGCCGCCCGCCGGGCAACCGCGTGCCGACGCCGGAAGAGGGCGCCACCTGTTCGCCGTTTCTCTTTCGCCAGATTGACGTGGTGCGCCCCCAGGTGCTGGTCGCACTCGGCGCAACGGCGGCAACCTGGCTGCTGGGCGCGCGCCAGCCACTGGCCGGCCTGCGGGGACGGGTTCACGCGTACCGCGGCGCGCGGCTCATCGTCACCTATCACCCGGCGTACCTGCTGCGCGACCCCCGCCAGAAGAAGGAAGCCTGGGCCGACCTGCAAATCGCCATGCGCGAACTGGGGCTGAAACCGCCAGGCCGGTGAAGGCGGTTCGCCGGCAGCCTTGCAGCTCGGCTGATTTTCCGGCCATGCGTTCCAGGGGCTTGTTCGAGAAGAGCGCTTGCCTGCAAACAGCAAATCGCGCCGCCTCAAGCCAGGCGGCGCGATTCGTTTGCTTCATCCCATTCAACGGAAAAACTGCGGCAAGTCCATCCGTTGTTGACCGGCAATCGCCGCGGCCTGGTTGAAATGTGACCGTTTTCGCTGTTAACGGACCAGGAAATCCTTGATTTTCTGGACAATCACATCGCGGCCCACGTTGGAAATCGCGTTGGTTAGAGGAAGGCTCTTGGGACAGACTTCCACGCAGTTTTGCGCGAAGCCGCACTCCTGAATGCCTCCGTCGCCGGCCAGGGCGCGCAGCCGCTCCTCGGCCAGCACTTTCCCGGTGGGGTGGTTGTTGAAGAGCCTGACCTGAGCGATGGTGGCCGCGCCGACAAAGCCGGTCGCCTCGTTGAATTGCGGACAGACTTCCATGCAGCAGGTGCAGGAGATGCAGTTCGAGAGCGGGTAGCTCGCTTCCTGATCCTGCGGAAAGACGCGCGGTCCCTCACCCAGATCGTAGGTGCCGTCGATGGGAACCCAGGCCTTGACGGCCTTCAGATTCTCGAAGAGCACCGAGCGATCCACTTGCAGGTCGCGAACCAGCGGAAACTTCGAAAGCGGCTCGATGCGGATCGGCTGTTCCAGGTTGTCGATGAGGGCGGAACAGGCCATGCGCGCCTTGCCGTTGATGCGCATGGCGCAGGAACCGCAAATCTCTTCCAGGCAATTGGAATCGTAGGTGACGGGGGTGGTCTCGCTGCCGCTTGCGGTCACCGGGTTGGCGGCGACCTCCATCAGCGCAGAGATGACGTTCAAGCCAGGACGCCACTCAATCTCGAAGCTCTCCCATTGGGCGGAAGCATCGGGGCTGGCCTGGCGCTTGATTTCGAATTGCACTTTTTTGGTTGCCATTGTCAGTCTCCCTTGCTCAATTGGCTACATCATAGCGGCGCGGACGCGGCTTGATGAACTGGGTGTCGACCTCTTCGTACTCGAATCGGGGGCCGTCGGCCGCGCCGGTGAAGGTGGCCTTGGTGGTTTTCAGGAACTTCTCGTCGTTACGATCCGGAAAGTCGGGCTTGTAGTGCGAGCCGCGTGACTCGTCGCGCAAGAGCGCTCCCTGGGCGATGACGCGGGCAAGCTCGAGCATATTCTTCAACTGGCGGGCAAAGGCGAAGCTGGTGTTGGCCCACTGGCTTTTGTCGCTCAGGTTCACCTTCTTGTAACGCTCAAGCAGCTCGACGATCTTTTCGTCGGTCTGTTTAATTTTTGCGTTGTAGCGGATGACCGTGACGTTCTCGGTCATGGTCTGTCCCAGTTCGCGCCACAGGCGGAAGGGATTCTCCGTGCCTTCGTTCTTGAGCAGCTTGGAGTTGATCTCGCTCTGGCGAGCCAACTCGGCCGCATGGCCGCCGTCGCCGGTGATGGCGGGCAGGCTCTTGGCGTAATTCAGTGCGTTGGGCCCGGAGATGAATCCGCCGTAGATGCAGCTGAGCAGCGAGTTGGCTCCCAGGCGGTTGGCGCCGTGGTACTGGTACTCGCATTCGCCGGCTCCGAAGATGCCGGGGATGTTGCTCATCTGATTGAAGTCCACCCACATGCCGCCCATGGTGTAGTGCATGCCAGGGAAGATCTTCATGGGCACTTCGTGGGGGTCGTCGCCCACGAACTTCTCATAGATTTCGAGGATGCCGCCGAGTTTGCGGTCGAGCGTGGCGCGGTCGATGTGCGAAAGGTCGAGGTAGACCATCGGCTGGCCGTCGATGCCCAGGCCAAGCTCATAAACCACCTTGTGAATGGCGCGTGTCGCCACGTCGCGCGGCACCAGATTGCCGTACTTCGGATACCACTCTTCAAGAAAATAGAAGCGATCCGTCTCGGGAATCTGCTTGATGGGGCGCTTGTCGCCCGGCGTGCGGGGCACCCAGACGCGGCCACCCTCGCCGCGAGCCGACTCCGACATCAGTCGCAGCTTGTCTTCGCCGGGGATGGTGGTGGGATGCACCTGAATCAGTTCGCCGTTGGCGTAGTAAACGCCCTGCTGGAAGACGGCCGATTGCGCCGAGCCGGTGCAGACCACGGAGTTGGTGCTCTTGCCGAAGATGGCTCCGTTGCCGCCCGTGGCCAGAATGATCGCATCCGCCGGGAAGCTGCGCAGTTCCATGGTACGCAGGTCGAGGGCGGTGATGCCGCGCGCGACGCCTGCTCCGTCGATGACCGCGGAGAGAAACTCCCAGCCCTCGAACTTCCTCACCTTGCCTTCGGACTCGAAGCGGCGCACCTGCTCGTCGAGCGCGTAGAGCAACTGCTGGCCGGTGGTGGCGCCGGCAAAGGCGGTGCGGTTGTAGAGCGTGCCGCCGAAGCGGCGGAAGTCGAGCAGGCCTTCGGGGGTGCGGTTGAAAGGCACGCCCATGCGGTCCAGCAGGTCGATGATGGCCGGAGCAGCTTCGCACATGGCCTTGACCGGAGTCTGGTTGGCCAAAAAGTCGCCGCCGTAAATGGTGTCATCGAAGTGCTTGTAGGTAGTGTCGCCCTCGCCCTTCAGGTTCTTGGCGGCATTGATGCCGCCCTGGGCGCAGACCGAGTGAGAACGCTTGACCGGGACGATCGAAAACAGGTCAACGGCGCCGCCCGCCTCGGCGATCTTGATGACCGCTGCGAGTCCGGCCAGGCCTCCGCCAACCACAATGATTCTGGGTGCTGCCATGGAGTATTCCTTGTTCCTTTCCGCGCGCGACCCCCCTGGGGCCAGCTCTCGCGTTTAGATCGAGATGGTGATTGCGCCAGCGTGAGCTGTCATGACCGGCGGAGCAACCATGAGAGAGACAACCGGGACGGGATTATCGGGAGCGTTCCTGTACTCAGGACCGACAAAAGCCCAGATGCTCGCCAGGCCCATGACCACCAAGCCCAACCCCAGAGCCGCGCAGACATACCCGAAGCGCTTGCGGGCGACGGTGCCGGGGGTGATGCCCCACTTGGCGGCGAAAAGCCAGACGCCGTAAGAGAAATGCCAGCAGATGGCAATCATGGCGATCACGTAAACGGCCAGCATCCATGGATTGGCGAGTTCATGCTGCACCTTGGCGAAGGCGGCGTAAGGATGCTCAGGCAACTGGATGCCCATGAAGCGCTGGCGGATCACATGCTGCAGGATGTAGGCGAAGGCGATCAGGCCGGTGTAGCGCTGGGAGACATACAACCAGTTGCCCGCCCAGGGATAGTAGACGACATTGGACTTGCCGCGCAGCCAGATCCAGACGCCGTAGAAGGCATGATACAGAATGGGCAGAAAGATGAAGACCCACTCAAGCACGCGCACCAGCGGCAGACTGTTGAGGAACTTGACCTGCGCTCCATAGGCAATAGGCCCTTTCAGCGCGTCGTAGTTCGAAATGAAGTGCTCCAGCAGAAACGCGCCGAGGGGGACGATGCCCAGCAGCGAATGCAGCTTGTGCAAGAGAAAAGATTCGCCCTGGCCGGCGCGCAGCGGCTGTACACCGGGGCGAACGGTAGGCGAGGCAGTGGATTGAGCGGTTGCCATGACGGTGTCTGCTCCTAAGGCTTGAGTCCAGGTTTTAGCCAAGGTGGCTTAAAGGAAAAGGACTTGATTTGACTTGATTGGTTCAGTTGTATTATCTGTCTCGCATCTCGCCTCGTCAACCTGAACTGTCCCACTGCGTGGGGTTATTCAGCCGCGTGCGGCTTGAGTCCCAAGCAAAGTGAGGAGCATCACTTTCTGGAAAGGGGTCGTTCCAGGCGGCGTCCATAGTTTTTGGCTGCTCCGTTCTTCGCCTCTTGTTCCCTTCTGCGGTGCGCCGACAGGCTGCGCAGTCTCAGACCGCGGGATGTTCTCCGCCACGCATCTCCCGCGCGGCTTGCAGGATGCTCTCCGGCCGGCCGAGATCGCGCCAGGAAGATTCATCCGCACGAAAGGCGACGATCCTTTCCCCCCGGGCTGCAAGACGCAGATACGCGGAAATGATGGAAAAGGCGCCTTCTTCCTCGATTTTTGCGAAGATACGGGGCGAAAGAATGTGAATGCCGCAAAAAGCCAGCGGTTGCGTCTGCGCGGCGGGCCGCACTAGCTGGGACTCCCCGTCGCGCCCTGCCCGACGGCCGCAGAGTTGGTTCTGCGGGTCAAAGAGCAGATAACGCGAGGTCTGCCGGTCTTGTACCGCGAGCGTGGCCAGGGCATCGTGCTCGGCGTGAAACCGCATCATGCTCCCCAGATCGATGGTGCTGAGGACATCGACATTGTGCAGGATGAACGGCTCCGGCAAACTCCCGCCGCCCAGAAAAAAAGGAGCGGCCTTCTTCAAGCCGCCGCCGGTGTCGAGCAGTTCCTCTTCGCGCGAGATTTCGATGCGCATCCCGAAGTCGTCGTGGGTTTGAAGAAAATCCGCAATCATCTCCGCGTAATGATGCGCGTTGACGACCACCTCGCGCACTCCGAAGGCGCGCAAGCGGCAAAGAGCGATCTCCAGAAGTGTACGGCCGGCTACGGTGACCAATGCCTTGGGTCGATCGTCCGTGAGCGGGCGCAGGCGGGTGCCGAGGCCGGCGGCCAGAATCATCGCCTTCATCGGCCGCGGTTCTCCGACGCCATCTTCGCCGGTTCCATCTTTTCCAGGCCCATCTTTTCGAGGTCCATTTTTTCGAGCTCGATATGCCGGACGATCACTTCCACGCCGTTCGTGGCGCGCAAATGCCTGGCCAGTTGCTCGGCCAGATAGACGGAGCGGTGCTGGCCGCCGGTGCAGCCGAACGATACCATCAGGCTCGAAAATCCGCGGCGCCGGTAAGCGCTCACGCTCGCATCGACCAGCGATAGAACGGAGGAAAGGAATGGATGCACGCTGGCCTGCTGATCGAGGTAGTCGATGACCGCTGCGTCCCTTCCAGTCAACCGGCGGAACTGTTCTTCACGCCCGGGATTCGGAAGCGAGCGGGCGTCAAAGACAAATCCGCCGCCGTTGCCGGACTCATCGGCGGGCAGGTTGCGGTGGAAGCTGAAGCTGAAGATGCGCACCTTCAAGCCTTCAGGCGGCGAGGCCAAACCCTGCAATTTCTCGGACGCCGACATGGCTTGAAGCGCATCCATCAGCGCCGGCAGGGCAATGGGCAGCCGGACGTTCTGCGCCAGCCAGCGCAGGTTCTTGAGCGCGTAGGGCACGCTTTGCAGAAAATGGGCTTTGCGCTCATAGAATCCTCTGAACCCATAGGCTCCCAGCGCCTGCAGAATGCGGATGTAAACGAAGGCGTAATAGTGCTCCATGAACGCCGGGCGGTCAACGCGGATGAAGCCGTCCAGGGAGTCGAGATAGTGGTCGAGCAGATGCTGGCGCAACTGGGGCGGCAGATCGGCTTTGCCATCGTAGAGAAGCGAGGCGATGTCGTATTGCAGAGCGCCTTTGCGGCCACCCTGGTAATCCAGGAAAAATGGCTGGCCACCGCGCAGCATGACATTGCGGGATTGGAAATCGCGATAGAGAAAGTAATCGCGCTCGGCGCTCAGCAGAAACTTCGTCAGGCGGCTGAAATCGTCTTCGAGCGCCTGCTCGTTGAATGGGACACCGGAAAGGCGCAGAAAATAATACTTGAAATAATTCAGATCCCAGGCGATGGACTGGCGGTCGAAACTGGCGCGCGGATAACAGAGCTTGTAATTCAGGTCGCGTCCCGCCTCGACCTGAAAACGCGGCAGCGCCGCCACCACCCGGCGATACGCCTCAATCGCCGATGGGGCGATGGCCTCGCCGGTGCGATTCGCAGCCAGGAATTCGAACAGGGTTGTATCGCCCAAATCTTCTTCGAGGTAAGCTCCCTGGTTCAAATCCTCGGCATAAATCTCCGGGACCGGCAGTCCGTGGCGGCGAAAATGCCGTGAAAACTCGATGAAGGCAAGATTTTCTTCCCGTACCGGATACAGAATGCCGATGGCGCTGAATTCTCCGCCGGTGAGCCGGACGATGGCGCGCCCGGAGCCGCCGAGTTGGCCCTGAAGCGGCTCGGCGTCTTCGGCCGGCAACCGGAAATGCTGCTCGAAAAGCTGTTTCAGAATTTCCATGAATCTCTTTTCAGGAATGGTTCAAGCCGCTTCACAAAGATACCCAGTCGGGGGAAGCGCGCGCAAGGAAGCAAGCTGCGGGGTGCGGGGTCTGCGAAGAATCTGCGCGGCACAAACCACGCACGACTGGAAGCCCGGGTCTGTTCACAATTCTGAGATGGTGGCGACGGGAGCGTGAACTGGCTCTAAAAACTTGTTGAAAATCGATTGAGTATCCCGGATTGTGGCCCTCAGGGGCTAAAGCCCCTCTGATTTTGCAGTGTTTATGTACGGGCTAAAGCCCGTACCCTTCACTCGACGGGAGTATTTCAACAAGCTCCTAGGACTTTGACCGCATAATTTCGTCGTTTCCCAGGTCTCAAAAGCGAGACCTGGGGCACCCGAACGCTTGTGGTTAAATTACGAATTCACCAAGTCAAGGTATTAGAAGCCGGAAGCTGGATCTTCGAGCGCCGGGGCGAAGCGTGCGCCGGCGCGGAGGATGACGCCGGAGACGACCAGGGCGATGAGCGTCGCGCCGAGGGCCATGCGCAGGCTGTGGACGCGGTCGGAGAGGTAGCCGATGATCTGCGGCGAGAAGGTGTCGCCGAAGCAGTGGATGATGAATAGGTTGCAGGCGATGGCGGTAGCGCGGACCGGTGCGGAGACCGAGTTCACAATCGCCGCGTTGAGTGGGCCGGTGTTGAGGAAGAGGAAGAACTCAGCGGCAAAAAGCGAGGGGATGGCCCAGGCCGTGGGCCCGAAGAAGACCAGCAGTCCGCAGGGCAGCGTGAGAACGACGCTCCAGAAGGAGAGCAGGTAAAGGGCGCGGTGATCGGTGCGCAACCAGCGCTGGGCAATCCAGCCGCCGGTGAGCGTTCCACCGATGCCATCAACGACCGTGATGGCACCCACCACGAGACTGGCGCGGCCGACCGAAAGCCCGGCCGAACGGTGCAGAAAGGTCGGAACCCAGTTGGAGATGCCGCCCATGGCGAAGGTGAGCGCGGCCAGGCCGAAGGTGCCTGTCAGGTAGGCGGGATTGGTGAACAGGCCGCGAAAGGTGGAGCGGTTGACGGTGGGAAGGATCTGATCGCTGGCGCCGCGCTCGGGTTCGGTGCCGAACCAGCCATAAAACGCGGCGATCAGCAGGCCGGGAATGGCGCAAACAAGAAAGGGCGCGCGCCAGCCCCAGTGCGGGCCGATCTGTCCTCCGGCCAGGTAGCCCAGGGACGCGCCCACCGGAATCGCCAGATAGAAAACGGAAAGAATGCGGTTGCGCTCGCGCTCGGGATAGAAGTCGGAGAGGACGGCGGGAGCGAAGATGCCGAAACTCGCCTCGCCGATGCCCACCAGAGCCTGGCGCAGATAGAAGGTCCAGTAGCCGTGGACCCACACGGTTCCCAGCGTGGCCAGGCTCCAGAGGACCGCGCCGGCGATGATGAGCGGCTTGCGCGGATAGCGGTCTCCCAGCCAGCCGGTCAGGGGCGCCGCGATCATGTAGAAGAGAAAGAGCGCCGTGGCCAGCGCGCCCATCTGATGATCGGTTGCATGAAATTCGCGCTGCACCAGCACAAGCTCGCCGGGAAAGATGTAGCGGTCGATGTAGTTCAGCAGGTTGAGGCCGATGAGCAGCAGCAGCGTCCCTTGGGCGGGGGTGATGCGGGGGCGCGCAGAGTGGATGGCAGGCGGCAAGGGTGTAGGTCCGGCGGAAATTGCCGGACTTCTCACCAATAACACAACCGGAGAAAAATGCCTATTCTGCTGTCGGAATGCGACGCTGCGCATGGCTGCGAGGGAGCGCTTGGGCCGGGGTTTATGACCGGCGCCCGGGCTTGCCGGCGGGCGCATCGAGTGCTGGATGCGCCCTCATGAACTACGCGGCTGATCGGCCATTCATCATTGACAACGATTGGTTAGCGCTTCTCACCGGCTGTGTGGCCGCGTCCATCCCGAACTTCATTTCCCTTGAACTGGCTGGAAGATCTGCGCTGCGCCGCGGGCCTATCGCCGGCCCTTGGCAACGGGCCATTATAGCCGTGCTGTGGATCGAAGGAGTTGTCTACGTGGCCCTGGAAGTCGTTGGAGCTATGAAACCACGGTCCAGCACCGACGAACACGCCGCCATTGAACCATTCCGAGCCGTAGTAGCCGTCGGGAACGCAGCTATAGGGGGCGTAGTCATAGTAACCATAGGGACAATCAGGGGCGACCCCGATATTGACGCTGACCTGAGCCTGTGCTTTGGGAGCAGCCGCCACAAGGAAGATTCCCGCAACAGCCGTTAACGCAAGAAACTTAAATCCGCTCATGAATTCTCCTCAGTCTCGCAAGGGCAGTCTATTGCCTGCCCCTACGTTCTTGACGGTAGCGATGGAGATCATCCTTGTCTGAGCAATAGGACGCACGTCGAGTGTGCAGGGCGCGGTGCCGAACCAGGGCCTAAACCGGCCGGGGCCAGCGAGCTTCAACGGTGGTGCCGATGCCGCCGCGGGGACGGAATTCGCCGCGCACCACGGCCCAGGCAGGCTCACAGGCCTTGACCACGTCTTCGAGCACTTGGTTGACGATATTTTCCTGAAAGATGCCCAGGTTGCGGTAACAGAAAAGGTACTCTTTGAGCGATTTCAGTTCCAGACATCGCTGGCGGGGCATGTAGCGAATGGTGAGGAGGCCGAAGTCGGGAAGACCGGTTTTGGGGCAGACCGAGGTCAGTTCCGGGTCGTCGATCAGGATTTCGTAGCCCGGAAACTGGTTTTGCCAGGTTTCGATGGCGGGAAACGGGAAATCGAGGCCGGCTTTGGCGTGGACATCGGTATAGCTCGGGGTGGAACGCGCTTCTGGACCCATGGTTCGATTGTACGAGGAAGGGGAATCGCTGGCCAGATTTCTTGCGATTGGATTTCTTTGCGCCCTCCGACCGGTTTTCGACTCCTATATACTGACTCTGGTTGCCCGAATGATTCAAGAACGAATGCAAGTGAAACGGCGCTGGCTTTGGCTCGGCGCACTGGTTGTGACGATTGCCGTGTTTTTCTGGGTGCGGTCCCTTACCAGGGATCGTCTGAATGTGCATATAGCCACGGCGGAGCGCGTTCCGCTGGAGAGCACGATCAGCACCAATGGCCGGGTTGAGCCAGAGGAGAACTACGAGATTTACAGCCCAATTTCGACCACCGTCAAAGCGGTGGATGTGCAGCCGGGCGACCAGGTGGCGGCAGGCAAACTACTGATGGTATTGGACGATGTGGATGCCCTGGCTTCGCAGGCCGCGGCTGAGAGCGGCGTCAAGACAGCACAGGCCGCACTGGATGCGGCGGTTCACAACGGAACCCAGCAGGAGCGCCAGGCCGCCGAGGCCGATGTGGCGCGCGCCCGGCTGGAACGCGACGAGGCGCGCCGCAACCTGCAGGCCTTGACCAAGCTCGACGCGACCGGGGCGGCGTCTCCCAGCGAAGTGACCGCGGCGCGTCAGCAACTGGCGGCGGCGGAGGTAAATTTGCATGCGCTCGAACAGAGCTCCGGCAATCGCTATTCTCCTCCCGAGATAGCGCGTGCGCGTGCGGCTTATGCTGACGCGCAGGCCCATCTTGCAGCGGCGCGGCAGGTGGTGGAGCAGAGCTCGGTGCATGCTCCGGCGGCGGGCACGGTCTACAGCGTCGGCGCGGAGGCCACGGAGTTTGTCGAGCAGGGCAAGATGCTGCTCGAATTGGCCGATCTGCATCAAGAGCGGGTACGGGCTTATTTCGACGAGCCGGAGATTGGGCAACTGGCGGTTGGCCAGAAGATTCAAATCAAGTGGGACGCCATGCCGAGCCGCATTTGGAACGGGCACATCGAGAGGACGCCGGTCACGGTGACCAACCTTGGAACACGCAGCGTGGGCGAGGTGCTGGTGAAGATCGACGGCACAGACGGAGGCCTGCTGCCAGACACCAACGTGACTGTGACGGTGACCACTGCGAGCGAACCGAACGCTCTGAGCGTGCCCCGCGAGGCGCTCTACCTGGATAACGGCAAGACCTGCGTCTACAGAGTCGTGAACGATAAGCTGCAGAAGACTTTTGTGACTACTGGAACGATCAATCTCACCCAGGTGGCTATCCTCTCAGGACTCAAGCAGGGAGAGGTGGTGGCCACCGGAACCGTAAGCGGAAAGCCCTTGCAGGAGGGCATTCCGATCCAGGTTGTGCAGTGAGGGCGGTAGCCAGGCTTATTCTGCCGGGGCTGGCTCTGGCGGCGCTGGCCGGAGTGGCCTCGGCGCCGATTTCGGTCTTTGCGCAGGACGGCGCGAGCCGGCAGCTTGCTCAGGCCAACGCGGACCTGCAGGCCGGCGAAGCGGATCAGGCTTTGGCGCTGCTGAGCACGCTGGCCAAGCCGGGCGGTCCGGCGGAGGCTTACAACCTCAAGTGCCGCGTGGAGTTGACGCTGGAAGATTGGGATCGAGCCGTCGGGGACTGCGAACAGGCGGTCAAGCTGGACGGGAAAAATTCGGACGATCATCTGTGGCTGGGCCGGGCTCTGGGCGAGAAGGCCAGCCGGGCTTCGTTTGTGAGCGCCTATTCGCTGGGCAAGCGCGTGCGCATCGAGTTTGAGGAGGCCGTCCGGCTGAATCCACGCAACGGACCGGCGCTGTCGGATCTGGGCCAGTTTTACTATTCCGCGCCTGGCTTCATGGGCGGCGGCGTGGACAAGGCTGCGGCAGTGGCGGCGCAACTGGACAGGTTTGACCCCGTCCGCGGCCACGAACTGCGGGCCCAGATCGCCGAACAGGGCAAGAATGATGCAACGGCCGAGCAGGAGTTGAAGCTGGCTATCGCGGCATCGACGCACCCGGCTTCTCAGTGGATGGAGTTGGCCGGCTTCTATGCCCACCGTGGTCATTGGACGGAGATGGAGACAGCGCTGCGCAACGGAGAGAACGCCGCGCAACGCGACAAGCGCGCCGGCGCGGCGCTGTTCGACGGGGCTTCCGTGCTGATTCGAGCGAAACGCGATCAGAATCAGGCGGCCAGGATGCTCGAAGACTATCTTGCCAGCAGCGCAAAGACCGAGCAAGCCCCGGCGTTTGTGGCCCATACCACGCTTGCCCGGCTGGAACTGCAACTGGGAGACGCCGCCAAGGCCAGCCGGGACAGGGCAGCGGCTCTGGCCATGGCGCATGAATACAAGCCCGCTCAGGCTTTGAAGCATTGAAGGGTTCAGCACAAGTGAGAAATAGACAGAATCGGCTGACGGGCTGGGCGTGGATGCTCATCGCCATGGCGATAGGGATTGCACCGGTGCGGATTTTCGCGCAGGTTTCACTGGCCACGACGGTGGACCTGGCCGAGCGCAACTCGAGCCCGGTCAGGCTGGCCGAAGCCGACGTAAAAAAGGCTGACTCGGCGCTGGCGCAGTCCAAAGATGCCTTTATCCCCAGCCTGACCTTCGGTGCGGGGCTTCCGGCGCTCCCGGATATCGGCTTCACCGGCGGGGTGCCATCGATTTTGAACGCGACCGCGCAGTCGATGGTCTTCAGTCTCCCTCAAAATCAATATATCGGAGCGGCTCGCGCTGGCCTCAAAGCCGCCTTCCTCGCTCTCAAGCAAGCCCGTGAGCAGGCGGCGCTCGATGCCTCCACGGCCTATATTGAATTGGACACCGTAGATCGTGAACTGGACGCCGCGCACCAGCAGGAGGTCTTCGCGGCACGCCTGGTGACCATCGAGCAGGAGCGCGCCGAGGCGGGCGTGGACCCGTTGAGCGATCTGCTGCAGACACAGTTGACGGCGGCCCAGCTGAGGCTCAAGCGCCTGCATCTGGAGACGCGCGCCGGTACGTTGGCCAAACAGATTGCCGTGCTCACTGGGCTGCCCGACGGCTCCATCACGCCAGATCGCGCCAGCATTCCGGAGATTCCCGAGGTGAAGGCGGGCGAAGCAGGAAATGCTCTGGCAGGTATCGATTCGGCGCAGATGCTTGCTGTCTCCAAACAGAAAGTGGCGCGGGGAGACCTGCTGAACGTCTTGATTCCCCAGATCAGCTTCAATGCGCTCTACAGCCGCAATACCACGATCCTGAACGATTTCAACGCCTATTATGTGAAAGCGATTCCGACCGACAACTTCAGTTCAGGATTTTCAATTCAGATTCCCATCTTCGACCGCGGCCGCGGCGCCAAGGCCAGAGAATCGGCGGCAGATGCGCTGCGGGCTACCATGGAGGCCGAACAAACCAAGCGGCAGAATGAAGTACAAATTGCCGAGCTCACCGGCGGCCTGCGCGAGATGGACACGTTGGCCGAGATTGCGAGTCTAAAGCAGCAGATCGCGCATGAGCAGCTCCAGTCCGTGCTCGCGCAACTGGAGTTGGGCAACGGCGCGGGAAGCGGGCCCGGCGCTCAGCCGCAACTCACGCCCAAGGCCGAACAACTGGCCCGTATTGATGAGCGGGAGAAGTACCAGGACGCCCTGGAGGCGGAGTTCAACCTTGCCAAAACGCGTCTGAACCTGCTCTGCGCCCTCGGCCATATGGAAGACTGGCTGAACGAATTGCACGGAAAGTAAGCCGCCCGGCGCAAGATAGCGGGGAGAAAGCCAGCCGGAACCCGGAAAAACGCCGCAATGTTAGAATAGAAGGGATGCCTATGCCTTTGAAGACGCTGTTTCTGAATCCACCCTCTTTCGAGGGTTTTGATGGTGGTGCTGGATCGCGCTGGCCGGCCACGCGCGAGATTGAATCCTACTGGTACCCGGTCTGGCTGACCTATCCGGCCGGATTATTGGAAGGTTCGCGCCTGCTCGACGCGCCGCCGCACCACGTCTCCGCCGAGGAGACCATTCGGATCTGCAAGGACTACGAGTTCCTGGTGCTGTTCACCTCGACGATTGGCTGGGCGGGCGACCAGCGGCTGGCCGAGGCCATCAAGAAAGCCAATCCCTCGCTGCGCATCGCTTTTGTGGGGCCGCCGGTGACCACCTCCCCGGACAAGGCCCTGAACGAGTGCGCGGCGCTGGACTTCATCTGCCGCCGCGAGTTCGATTATTCCGTTGTCGAATTCGCTCAGGGAAAGCCGCTGAACGAGATTCTGGGCATCAGCTACAAGCAGGACGGGAAGATCGTCCACAACCCCGACCGTCCGCAGGTGGAAGACCTGGACGCGATGCCTTGGGCCACCAAGATTTACAAGCGCGACCTCGACGTGACGCGCTACAACGTGCCCTTCCTGCTGCATCCCTTCATCGCGCTCTACTCGACGCGCGGCTGTCCGGCGCAGTGCACCTTCTGCCTGTGGCCGCAGACGCTGAGCGGGCACGCATGGCGCAAGCGCTCCACAGAGGATGTGGCCGCCGAGCTGGCCTGGGCCAAGGAGAACTTTCCCAATGTGAAGGAGTTCTTCTTCGACGACGACACCTTCAACATCCAGAAGCCGCGCACCATCGAACTGTGCGAAAAGCTCAAGCCTCTGGGCCTGACCTGGAGCTGCACCTCGCGCGTGACCACCGACCGCGAAACATTGAAGGCCATGAAGGAAGCCGGCTGCCGGCTGCTCATTGTGGGCTTCGAATCCGGCGACCCGCAGATTCTCAAGAACATCAAGAAGGGCGCCACTATCGAACGCGCGCGCGCCTTCGCCAAGGACTGCAACGACCTCGGCCTGACCGTCCACGGGGACTTCATACTCGGTCTGCCCGGCGAGACCAAGGAGTCGATCCGCAACACCATCAACTTCGCCAAGTCGCTGGACGTGGAGACGATTCAGGTCTCCATCGCCCACGCCTATCCCGGCACCGAGTTTTACGATTACGCCAAGGCCAACGGCTTCATCGTGAACAACGGAGCGATGATGGACGAGGGCGGCCACCAGATGGCGCACATCGAGTATCCGGGCCTGCCCACCGACTATGTGCTCGAGATGGTGCATCGCTTCTACGACGAATATTACTTCCGGCCCAAGGCCGCCTTCCGCGTCATCTGGAAGGCGATTGTCAACCGCGACGTGCCCCGGCTGTATGTCGAGGCCAAGGCTTTCATGAAGCTGCGCGCGCAGCGCAACAAGATGGTCAAGGTGGCCCGCAGCAAACAGGCCGATCCGCCTGCGCCAGCCAGCGCAAACGCGTAAGCGAGTCTTGCGGTATGTGGAATGCGGGTGCTCCCGGTCTCGATTCTGAGACCGGGAAAAGATCAAGCCCCTCGATCCTTCCGGTGTTCCGCCCTTTTCGCCGGATTCCGCGGCCAGGGTGGAACACCGCGAAGCTCAAATCTGTGTCCACCTCTCAAGAACCGAAACACCCATGGCTCATTCCAGACTCTCGGCGCGGCAATACATGATCCTGGGACTGGTGGCACTCTGTGCCCCGCTGGGCGACACCTGCCTGTCGCGCGGCATGAGCAGCCTGCCGGGGATCACGCTGGCTCATCCCGCAACCCTGATCGCCGCTGTTTTCACCCCCTGGATCGGCGTGGGCATCGCGCTGCTGATCGGCTTCTTCGCCAGCTATCTGACCGCGCTATCCTGGGCCGATCTCACCTTTGTCCTGCCGGCCACGGCCTTCGGCAACGTGATCGTTGCGCTGCTGGCGCGATTCTGGTTGCAGGAGCCCATCTCGCTGGAACGCTGGGCGGGGGTTGTGCTCATCACCGTGGGGGTGGGGTTCGTGGCGCAAGGGCCTTCACTGACCGAAAGGCCCGCCGCTGAAGCACCGGATTTCCACGAAGTCGCAGAGCCGTCCATTGAACTCAAGCAGGAGCATCTGCGATGACGATTCCCATCCCCTTCGTACACCCCGGCCCGTGGGCTGCAGTGGCCATGATCTCCGCCATCGTACTCACTTCGACCGCCGGCGAGGTGCTGACCGCGGCGGCCATGAAGTCCATCGGCGATCTGGACGAAATTCGCGCTCACTCGGGCTTGAGGGGCGCCATTCGCGCCGTCCTCACCTGTCCGCTCTTTTTCGCTGGCGTTTTTTTCCTGGCCCTGGCTTTCTTTGCACTGCTGTTCGCTCTAAACCACCTGGACCTGAGCCTGGTCGCGCCCGCCTCGGCCTCGCTCACGCTGGTCACCAACGCAGTGGCGGCCAAGATCTTCCTCAAGGAAAATGTCGATCGTCGCCGCTGGACCTCGGCCGTGCTGGTCTGCATCGGGGTTTATTTCCTGGCGCACTGAAAAGGCAAGCCTATCAAGGCTGCGACGAAGAGCATCTCTTCTGCGCAGCCCCTTCCAGTGCGCCATGAAAATACAGTTCCCCGAATTACAAACATACGGATGCCGTCTGGTTTAGAATGCGGCGACGCCAGCTTCGGCAACCGAAACATCCTCGACTTCCGAACCCGAGCTGACGCCGATTGCGCCTACGATCTTGCCGTCGTGTTTCAAGGGGATGCCGCCGGCGAAGATCATGATTTTGCCGATATTGGAGACATGGATTCCATAGAACTGGCATCCTGGCTGCGAGTTCGCACCGAGTTCCTTGGTGGTGCAGTTGAAGGCGCGCGCCGTGTACGCCTTGTGAAGGGAAATATCGACGGAGCCAAGGCAGCCTCCATCCATGCGAACATGCTGGACCATGTTTCCACCTTCATCGACAACGGCGATACACATGGGAACTTTAATCTCTTCAGCCTTTTTGATTGCGGCCGCAATCACGCGGTTTGCATCTGCGAGAGTGATCATTTTGGATCCTTTCCTGGATTTCTGCCGCCCCCGGCAGCAGCAAAGTGGGCGCCTCCCCGCGGCGTAAAGACTCCTCCTACAGGGCGGAAGGCACCGAACAGACTTTCGAGTACTAAAAAAGCCGCCCATCAAACTACCAATGCAGTTTGATGGGCGGCTTTTTTAGGAGTTTCTATGCCGCGGAGCAATTATATGCACAACGATTCCTGACCGGCAAGAAAATTCTTCCGGTGGAATCAGCCGCTGTCGCCCCTGTTGCAACTGGAACCTGAGCGCGGCTTTCCTTCTTGTGAGGCCGCGGCGGTTCCTAGTGCTCTGACAGGATGATTTCGCAGTTTGGATTCGTGCTTCCCCAGGCCCCAAAATCTGGACCTGGGGCACCCATCGTTGGTACAACACCATGCAGCCAGAGACCTACTTCCTGTTCCCTGCCAACAGCCGCATCCATCCGCGCGGCTTCAAGTCGGAATCGAGAATCGTTCGCGGTTCGCCGATAGCCTCGCAGACTGCCTCGGAGGCCAGGTGCCCCGAACGGGCCGCACTCTCCATCGTCGAAGGCCAGCCCGTCCGCACCCAGTCTCCCGCCAAAAACAGATTCGGCCAAGGAGAAACGGCACGAGGCCGCGCGGCGTCGATTCCCGGAGGCACGCCGAAGGTGGCGCGCATCTCCTTGACCAGCGCAGCCTTCTCCAGACGGGCTTCCTTCACGCGCGGAAAAAACTCGGCCAGCTCGTTGAGCGCCTGGCGGATTGCGGCCTCGCGCGGCAACGCGGCAAAGGAGCGCGTGGCGCTGACCACCAATTCGATGTAATGCCCACCGCGCCCGGTTTGCAGCTTCGACTGGTTGTACATCCAATGAATCTCGCGATCCAGCAGAACGGCGTGTTCGAGTTCCGTAATCTCGCGGTCGAACCACAGATGCACGCTGCAGATGGGCCAGTACTCGAGGCGCTCGATCTGCCGTGCCAGCGTCTCATCGCCCTCTTCCACAGGCAGGTGCGGCAACAGCTTCTGCGTCGCTTCAAACGGCAACGCCAGAATCACGAAGTCGGAGACCAACTCGCCAGCTCGCGTGCAAATCATCCACTGCGCAGTATTTTCATCCCACGCCGCGCCTTCAACGTGCGTATTTAGCAGCACAGAGCCGCCGCGCTCGGCGAGAAACGGAGCGACCCCGGTGTAGAGCGCGCTGAGCGGAACCGTGCTCATGCCCATGCTGCCCGCTTCGGCCGAGTTCAAAAACAGCTCGCGAATCACTTTGGCCGCATAGGGCACGGCAATCGAATCGATCTCCGCATTCAGGGCACTGGCGATCACCAGCCGCCAGAAGCGATTCAGCGCGCCCTCGGTCTGCTTGTGCCGGCGAAGCCAGCTGCCCAGGGACTCGCGCGTGTCAATGAGCGCCTCAGGCTGCATCATCGCCATCATCGCGCGTCCCAGCGCCAGCTTGTCGGCAAGCGTGAAAGCCTTCGCATGGAGAAAACTGGGCGCGCTGTGCAAGGGCGCCGGCAACCGCAGCGGACCCAGCTCGAACGGACCCAGCCGCGACTGCCGGCCGCCGGGCTCGATCATCGTCATCGCACGGGTCCAGTGAATCCGCTCCGCAACGCCGATGCGGCGATAAAAGCCGAGAAGATTCGTGCAGCAGCCGAAGAGCACGTGCTGGCAGTTGTCGATGACTTCGCCGACACCGGGATGCAGATAGGAACTGGCGCGCCCGCCCAGGTAGCCTCGCCGCTCGACCAGTCGCACGCGCAGGCCCGCCTCGGCCAGGGCGCAGGCCGCGCTCATGCCGGCCACGCCAGCGCCGATAACCGTGACGGACTTCTGCGAGTTGGGCTGCAAACTGGTCAATCAAATTCCCTCAGGGGCTAAAGCCCACGCTGATTTTGCCGACTTTGCGGCACGACTAAAGTCGTGCCCTTTCAAAACAGACCAGCCATTGAATCAAGCAAACAGCCTCGCCCAGCCCATCCGCGCCAGCCCTATCACCAGAATGCCGAGCTTCTGCGGCATGGGCACGCGGGCGCGGCGGGAAAAGACATCGTACTGCGCGCGCTCGATGCGCTCAAGCAGGCCGTGATAGATCGCAACCAGCACCCACAAGGCGGGACGGCTCTCGCGGTCGATCAGCGGCAGCAGTTCCCGCGCCGACTGATAATACTTCTCCGCGCGCCCGGCGATCTCCTGAAGCAAAGCGCGCTCGCTTTCCGTGGGCGGCGAGCCGGGCGTGCGATGCAGCAGGGAATCGAGCGAAACATGGTGGGCGGCCAGGTCTTCGAGCGGGAGATAGACGCGGTTGCGCCCGGCATCTTCGGCAACGTCGCGCAGAATGTTGGTGAGCTGGAAGGCAATGCCCGTCTCTTCCGCCAGGATCTCCGCGCGAGGGTCCGTGTAACCGAAGATGCGAATGCAGACCAGGCCCACGACCGAGGCCACCAGGTAGCAATAGCGGTAAAGTCCGTCGAAGGTGGCGTAGGTGTCGGGCGCGTCCGTTGCAGCCCGCTCTAGGTCCATCGACACGCCGGCCACCAGTTCGTCGAGCAGCACGAAGGGAAGGTCAAAGCGTTCGACGGCATCGCGCACGGCCAGAAAAACCGGGTTGGCCGGCACAGAACGGGGAAGGGAGGAATCCTCGCACGCGGCGCGCCACTCGGACCTCCAGGCATCCAGACGGCGGCGGCGCTCCTCGCACGGCAGGGTCTCGTCATCGGCCAGGTCATCGGCCTGGCGCATGAAGGCGTAGATGGCGCAGATGGCGTTGCGGCGCGGGCTGGGTAGCGCGACGAAGGCGTAATAGAAGTTCTTCGCCTCCCGCCGTGCGATGGCGCGGCATTGCGCGTAGGCGCGATCCAATCCGAGGCTGCCCAGCGAGAGTCCGTCCGATGTAAGAGCCTTGCTCAAGCCGCCATCCTTCAAATCTGACTGCCCAAGCGCAGAAAGGGGAGCAATCTGACCGTAATGGCGCGTAGCATCAGACCCAGCTTCGCGCTCTTCGAGATGGCCGGTCGGGCGCTGAGCACGTCGTAGTTCCGGCCTTCGATGGCGCGCAGGATTTCCATGCCTCCCCGGCTGAACAGATCCAGATCGAGCGCCAGATCGCGGTTGACCCGTCCGATGAGCGGCAAGCCCTGCGTAAAGAGCGAACGGGCATCGTCCACTTCATGGCGCATCAGGGCGCGAAACTCGGGCGTTGCCACGCTGCCCGCGATGGTCGTCTCCGCCACTCCAAAGCGGCGCATATCGGCCTGTGGAAGATAGACGCGGCCCCTGGCGTAGTCTACGCGCACATCCTGCCAGAAGTTGGCCAACTGGAGCGCGGAACAGGTTGCATCGGACAAGCTGAAGTTCGCTTCACTTTGCTCGCCGCAGGCGTAAAGCACCAGGTGGCCCACAGGATTGGCCGAATAAAGGCAGTAAGCCAGCACCTCGTCCATGGTTTCATAGCGCGTGACGGTCTGATCCTGGCGAAAAGCTCTGAGCAGATCGGCAAACGGCTGCTTGGGAATGGAGCAGGCGCGGATGGTCTCGGCCAGCGCGACAAAAACCGGATGGCGCGAGCGGCCCTCGTAGCAGGCATCCAGTTCGCGGCCCCAAAAATCGAGCAGTGCCAGCGCCTGTGCCGGCGAGCCCACCTCGTCGCCCAGATCGTCGGAGACGCGGCAGTAGGCGTAGATCGCGTGGAAATGCGGACGCAGCGCCTGGGGCAGGAACCAGGAGGCGACGTGGAAGTTTTCGTAGTGCGATTCGGCCAGCCGTTTGCACCAGGCAAGCGCCTCAGCCGGCGTGGGCGCAGCCTCGGGGATGCGATAGTCCGCAGGCAGCGCCTGCCAGCCGCGGGCGAGCAACTCGCGCTGAGAAAGCGCTTCCCCGTCGAGCGTATCGTTGTCCGATTCTTGAGCCGCCGTCGTCATCGCTTGGCCTCAGGGCACAATGGCGGTCTTGATCTCGCTGCTGCGGTTCATCAGCTTCTCAAAAACCCGGTTGAGTTCGTAAAGGTGGGCGTGGCCGGTGATGAAAGCTCCCGCCTGAAAGTTGCCGCCGGCGATCAGATCCAGCGCCTTGCGGCAGATGGCCGGGGTGTGATGAAAGGTGGCGCGCAGGGTGATGTTGGAGTAGTGGATGCGGTTGGTGTCCAGGGTGACGTGCGTACCCAGCGCGCATCCGCCAAAGAAGTTCACGGTGCCGCCCTTGCGCACCAGCTCGACGGCCTCCTGCCAGGACTCGGGCGTGCCGACGGCCTCAATGGCGATGTCCACGCCGCGGTTCTTGGCAGTCAGCGCACGGGTGTCGCGAATGGCGGTGCGGATATTGCCGGTCTGCACCACGTGAGCCGCCCCCAACTGGCGCGCGGCTTCAACCTGCCCATCGTGCTTGACGATTGCGATCACCTCGCAGCCGGCCAGGGCGGCCACGTGCAAAATCATCAGCCCCAGCGGGCCGCCGCCGATGATGGCCACGATGTCGCCGGGGCGGGGATGCGAATCCTCAAAGCCATGCACCGCGCAGGCCAGCGGCTCGGTCAGCGCGGCGTGCTCGAGAGGCACGTGGTCGGGAACACGAAGGGTATTCTTGGCCACGATGCGGGCCGGAATGCGAATGAACTCGGCATAGGCGCCGTTGTTGAATAGCAGATCGTCGCACAGATTTTCCTGGCCGCGAGAACAGAAATAACATTCGCCGCAGGGCGCGGAGTTGAGCGCCACTACGCGGTCGCCGTTGGCGAACTCCGTGACGCCGCTGCCGGTTTCGACAATGGTTCCAGCCAGCTCGTGGCCGAACAAGGCCGGCGGAACGATCATGCGCGCATGGTAGCCCCGGCGGAAGACCTTCAGGTCCGTGCCGCAGGTGAGGGCCGCCCCCACGCGAACGACCAACTCGCCGGGCGCAGCGTTGGGAATCGGTACATCCTCGATGCGAATATCTTCGCGGCCATGGAGGACCGCGGCTCTCATGGTGGTGCGTCCGTGGAGAAGCGTATGCTCGACGGTCCTGCGGCCCAGGCTGACGGCGGACTCGACCGTCTTGCGACCTTTTCCGACCACGGTATCGACGGTATTCAGGCCGGCTTCGACGACCGTCTCGACGGTATTCAAGCCTTCCTCGACGACGTCCTCGACTTTCTTGCGGCCCTCTTCGACGGCTGTTTCGACGGTCTTGCGGCCGCGGAGGATCGCGTCTTTTACGGTACTCGCCACCAGTCTCCTCCTCTACTCCGCGCCACCGCCGGGCACAGGCTCAATCATAATCTTCATCGAGTCGGCCCGGGGGTTCGAAGCCAGCTCGATGGCCGCCACCGCCTCTTCCAGCGGAAAGCGGTGCGAAATCAACCTCGTCCAATCAAATCCATTGCGATAGCCGCCAAAAACCAGATCGGTCACCTCATCCAGAATCCCGAACGAGGCCGAGTAGGAACCGAGCAGCGTCTTCTCCTCCATGCACACCGCGCCGGGATCGAACGCCGCCTGGCCGTGCTGCGTCTGAGCAAACAGCATCACCCGGCCACCGGGACGCACCGCGTCCATCGCGGTCTGGATCAGCGCATTGCCGCCCACGGCCAGAATCACGGCGTCCGCGCCGCGGCCTTCAGTGGCGTCAACGGCCCTTTTAACCACATCTTCCGTGCCGGCATGGATGGGCTCATGCAGCCCGAACTTCGCGGCAATCGCGTGGCGCTCGGGATACAAATCCGAAGTGAGCACGCGCGCTCCGGTGCGCAGGGCAAGCGCGGCGTGCATCAGTCCGATGGGCCCCTGGCCAATCACCAGCACCGTATCATCGGTAGCCAGGTTGAGCAGCTTTACGCCCTTCAAAACGGTATTCACCGGCTCCATGAAGGCCGCCTGCTCAAAGGGCACGCCGTCGGGAATCGGCACCACGCCGCCGCGCGCCACAATCCAGTCCATCACCCGAATGTACTCCGCAAAGCCGCCGCCTGAGGGCTCAAGACCCGCCGTAGCTCCAACTTTCTTGTAGAGCAGGCATTGTGCGGGCGTCTGCTTGCGGCAATAGAAGCACTCTCCGCAGGGAACGTGGTGGTAGACCATCACCCGGTCGCCCGCGCGGAACCGCGTCACGCCCGCGCCCGTTCGCACGACCGTTCCAGCCATCTCATGGCCGAAGATGCGCGGAGCGGAGTGCGAGCCGGTGTGGATTTTTTTCAGATCGGTGCCGCAGATGCCGCAGGTAGCAATCTTGACCAGCAGCTCCCCCGCGCCGATGGCGGGCACAACCACCGTCTCCATGCGCAAATCATTGACCCCTCGATAGACAGCGGCCCGCATGGTGGCAGGGATCTTGGTCTCGATCCGGCCTTCAAAATTTGAGATTTGGGTAGCCATTCCGTTTCCTGATGGTTCCTTGTTCATCGAGCAAGTCGAGCAAAGACTCAGCGATGCCACGAGCGGCCCTTCTACTATTCTCGCCCATCCGGATGAGTGCCCGCCAGTGCCAGGGGCGCAGGATCGCGAAAAACACAAAGCGAGTCAGTTGAAATTGACCGGAAGGAGAAATAAAGCGATTGAAATCAGGAAGTTGGTCACTATTTCCGTCGCTGATTCCCTTCACGCAATAAAATGGGATGCCGCGCATCGCAGCCAGGCGCGCAACCCCGGCGGCCTCCATGTCCACCAGCGCGGCCGAGTAAGTGGTCGCCAGCCGCGGTTTCTGTTGGGCGTCGGCGACGCGGGAACTTGTCACCAGCCAGCAGTTGTTCAAGGCTCCGCCGGCGAGGAATCGCTCTCCGGTGCGCTCGTCGATGACGCCGGAGACGCGATAGGCCTGGCCGGGCGCAAGATCCTCGCGCAAGGCCCCCGCCCAGCCGGTGGAAATCAGCGCATCGACGGGGCCATCCTTCTCAACCTCGGCAAGGGCGCGCGTGGCCACATCGACACCCGCGCCTGCGCAGACGGCGATCCACTCGCCTTCGTCGAAGCGCCAACGCCACAGATCGATGCCGTTTCGGCGCTCGTGCCGCCAGCCGCGGACCAGCGGCTTCAATTCACCGGGCAGGGCAGCGATGATGGCGGTGCGGGTCATGCGGGAGGCGCGTAGCCGTGCGCGCGGAACCAATCGATGGCGGCGACCATGGCGGGGTTGACGGGCAGAATGCGGAAGCCCAACTCAGCTTGAGCGTGGGCGCTCGAAGCGTACATCTTCTTGCGGCCCATGCGCACCTCTTCGAGCGTGGCGCGGGGCTCGCGGCCACGGATGCGGCCAGTGATCCACTCCTCGAAAAACGCGTACGTCGCGGCCACGGCGAAGGGAATCTTCAGGTTGGGCGAGGGTAGGCCGGTGATCGCCGCCATTTTGTCGAGAATCTGCTTGAAGCTCAGGTTTTCTCCGCCCAGAATATAGCGATGACCGGACTGGCCTTTCGTCAGCGCCAGCACGTGCGCGCGCGCGACCTCGGCGACGTCCACCAGATTGAGGCCGGTGTCCATGTAGGCGGGAAAGCGGCCGTTGAGGAAGTCCACGAAGATGCGGCCGGTGGGCGTGGGCTTCGAGTCGTTGGGACCGATGGGCGTGGTGGGGTTCAGGATGATGACCTGCTGTCCGTCCGCAGCGGCTGCGATGGCCTGCTGTTCCGCCATGAATTTTGAGCGCTTGTAGTGGCCCACCATGTCGGCCAGCGTGACCGGCGTGTCCTCGTTGATGACCATGCCGTCGCGGCGGAAGTGCATGGTGGCCACGCTCGAGGTGTAGACGACGCGCTTCACGCCGGCCTCGCGAGCCAGCCGCAGCAGATCGCGCGTTCCATCCACGTTGGCGCGGTACATGGCTTGCGGGTCGCGAATCCAGAGCCGGTAATCGGCGGCTACGTGGACCACGGCATCGCAGCCGGCGAGCGCCGGAGCGTAGGTTTCAGGCCGGGCAAGGTCTCCCACATGCGTGTCGCCGCCGATGCCTTCGAGGGTGGCGAGATTGCTGGTCTTGCGGACCAGCAGGCGAAGCTTTGCGCCATCATCGGCAAGGGCGCGGGCCACATGGTGCCCTACAAATCCGGTGGCGCCTGTGAGGAAGACTTTCATGCGTATGAGGATAGCAAGTTAGCCGCGCGTTCGCGCGTGATAGCAGGTTAGCAAGTTAGCGAAGCGCTGATTTCCGTTCTGCTACTCCAGAGTGTCTGGCACGAGCGCGATGTTCGTCTCGCCGGCGGCCTTCTTTTCGTTGTACGCCTTCACCCAGTCTTCCCAGTGCTTGCCGGCGGCGCGGTCCTTGCCGCTGAATTCCAGGCGGGCGATCTCGGCGTAGCTCAGCTTGCGCTTTTCGGGCGCTGCGGGAGTGAAGTACTGCACATAGGATTCGGCCAGCGTCGCGCCCGTGTGACGATTGAAGATGAATGCCTCAATCTTCTCGCCGGACTTGAGGGTCAGCGTCACGTCGCCGCGATAGTCGAAGGCTTTTTCGAGAGCCTGGCGCAGATCGTTTTCATCGGCCAGGGTGGGAATCCAGCCTTCCAGATTCTCATGCTGCGCGCCGGGGACCAGTTCCAGAGCCTCGACCTGCTCGCGGGTGTATTTCATCACTTCAGCGGTCATGCCTTGGTCTCCTCCAGGGCCGTCTCGGCCTGCTCGATCTGGATCAGGGACGCGGGCGGGTGAGAGGGCGCTTCATTCAAGAGCTTCAGCGCGCCCTCATCGCGATAACTGCTGAAGGTGCCGCGCACCATGGCCCAGAATCCTTTGAGCGACCCGAAGCCTTCGATCACCGCCGAAGGCTCGTACCCGCAACTGACCATGCAATTGGCGCACTTGGGATTGCCGCTAGCCACGCCATACTCATCCCAGTTAGTCGTCTCCAATAACTCCTTGTAACTCTCGGCATAGCCTTCCTGAAGCAGATAGCAAGGCCGCTGCCAGCCGAAGATGTTATAGGCCGGCGAACCCCAGGGCGTACATTCATAGTTTCGCTTGCCCATCAGGAATTCGAGAAACAAGGGCGACATGTTGAACTTCCAGCTCGGCTTGCGGTTGGACAGAATGGCGCGGAATAGGCGGCGCACGCGGGCGCGTCCCATGAAGCGATTCTGGTCCGGGGCCTTGTCGTAACTATAGCCGGGCGAAAGCACGATGCCCTCGACGCCCATCTCCATCACTTCGTCAAAGAAGGCGCGGGCGCTCGCGGGGTCTGCGCCGTCGAACAGGGTGGCGTTGGTGGTGACGCGGAAGCCCCGCTGGACGGCCTCCCGAATGCCAGCGACGGCGATGTCATACGTGCCCTCGCGGCAGACGGCAAAATCGTGGTGCTCGCGCTGGCCGTCCAGATGCACCGAGAAGGTGAGGTACTTGGATGGAGTGAATTCCGGCAGCCGCCGCTTGAGTTCGAGAGCGTTGGTGCACAGATAGACGTACTTCTTGCGCTCGACCAGACCGTTGACGATCTCAACGATCTGGGGGTGCAGCAGCGGTTCTCCGCCGGGCAGCGAAACCATGGGCGCGCCGCATTCTTCGGCAGCCGCAAAGCACTCTTCGGGCGTGAGTTGCTTTTTGAGAATGTGGGGCGGGTATTGCACCTTGCCGCAGCCGGCGCAGGCCAGCGAGCAGCGGAAGAGCGGCTCCAGCATCAGCACCAGCGGATAGCGCTGGTTTCCGCTGAGTCGCTTCTTCAGCACGTAGCTGGCAACCGTACCCATCTGAGAGATTGGAACAGCCATCTTGAGATTAACCTCCGGCGCCCCTATCAAGCGACGCGTTCCATAAGTACTGTTGTTAGCCGCTAGCTTCTAGCTCCTAGCTAAATACGAAAATCTCGTTTAAACACTCGAACGACCGGCCAAGAGCTAGTGGCTGGAAGCTAGAGGCTAAAAGCTGCCTGTGCGTTGCATGGTTCGCTGGTAGCTGGTGAGAGCCATCAGCGGAAAGTAGTCGCGATACATGGTATAGGCCAGGTAAAACACTCTGGGAAAGCCTGTGCCCGTGATGATACTCTGCCGGGCCGATTCTTTTCCTTCGAGCAGGGCCTCGTCCCAGCCTCCGTCTGTCCGCTGGCGGGTGAGCAGCCAGCGCACGCCCTTGGCAATGGAGTCGGAGCGGTCATCGCCGGCGGCCAGCAGGCCGAGCAGCGCCCAGGCGGTCTGCGACGGGGTGCTGGGCCCCACGCCGCGGGTGTTGGAGTCGTCATAACTGCCGCAGCTCTCGCCCCATCCGCCGTCCGGGTTTTGCACCATGCGAATCCATTCCGCGGCCTGCTGAATCTGCGGTTCAAGATGATCGACGCCGATGGCGTCCAGTCCGCGCAGAGCCAGGAATGTTCCGTAAATGTAGTTCACGCCCCAACGGCCAAACCAGCTTCCGTCCGGCTCCTGCTCCTTGAAGATGAACTGGATGGCTTTTTCGATGCGCCTGTCGCCGCGCGCATACCCGTAGCCGGCCAGCATCTCGAGCATTCTTCCGGTAATGTCCACGGTGGGCGGATCGAGCATCGCGTTGTGATCGGCAAAGGGAATGTACTGAAAGATCATCTTGGTGTTGTCTTTGTCGAAGCTGCCCCAGCCGCCGTTCTTGCACTGCATGGCAAACTCCCACTCGATGGCGCGCTGCGCAACCTTGTATTGATAGCTTTCGCGGGGGTTATCGACCTTGCCGAGCGCCATCAGCACCTGGGCGGTGTCGTCGGTGTCAGGATAAAACTCGTTGTTGAACTCGAAGTACCAGCCTCCGGGCTCGACATTGCGCACTTTCTCGGCCCAGTCGCCTTTGTGCCGGACTTCTTTCGAGAGCATCCAGTCGGCGGCTTTGATCATGCGCGGATCGGTGCGCTCGACGCCGGCCTCGCCGAGGGCGAAGACCGCCTGCGCGGTGTCCCACACCGGCGAGACGCAGGGCTGCATACGGAAGGTGGGCTCGGGCATGGTTTCGCTGGCCGGCTCCTCGATGCCCAGCTTTTCAAATTCATCGCGCGCCCGGATCACCTGCGGGTCATCCTCGGAGTAACCCAGGCAGCGCAGGGCGATGATGGCGTTGAGCATGGCCGGAAAGATGGCGCCCAATCCGTCGGTCATCTCCAGCCGCTCCAGCATCCACTTTTCAGCGCGCTTGAGCGCCAGCGTGCGCAGGGGGCGAATGTGCACCGTCTCGGCCCAGTGCGTGATCCTGTCGAGACCAATGAAAAAATTCCGCCACGAGAACAACCGCTTGCGGTTCATGCGCAGCCGCAGCTTGGCGTTGGCGCGGCCGCCGACAAACAGCTCGTCGATTCCCTGCTCGGAGGGGATTCTCTTGAACGGCTTCTTGGCGTACATGATGGCCAAGGGGACAAGAATCGAGCGCGACCAGGAGGAAATTTCGTAGATATTGAAGTAAAACCATTTGGGAAAGAGCACAATCTCCGGCGGAATGGCCGGCACCGCGTCGTAGTCGTACTCGCCCAGCCCGCAGAGATACATTTTGGTGAAGGTGTTGCAGGCCACCACGCCGCCATGCGCCAGAACCCATGCGCGGCACTTGACCAGACGGGGATCGTCGGCCTTGAGGCCCATCAGCTTGGCCGCGGAGTAGCATTTGACCGAGAGCGAGATGTTGCCCTCGCCGCCCGGATAGATGCTCCAACTGCCGTCCTCGTTCTGGTAGCGCATCATCTCGGTGAAGGCGCGCTGCAGCCGGTCCGGATCGCCGCTCTCCAGCTGCGTGTGCAGATAGATGTAGTCGGCCTCGAGCATCGAGTCGGCTTCGAGTTCTCCGCACCAGTAGCCATCGGGGTGTTGCTGCGCAAGCAGGAACTCCCGGGAGCGGGCGATGGCCAATTCCACATCCGCCAAATCCGCGTCCATCCGGCCAAAGCGAGGCGCCGCGGATTCCCTCTTCCCTTGTTGAATCTTCATGCGATTTGAAATGCCTCATGTTCTAGCTTCTAACTGCTAGCTCCTAGCTTCCAGCCATTTCTGGTGTCCGCAAATCGTGCCTTGCCTCCAAAGCGGACTCACTCACGGAAAAGCTAGAAGCTAAAAGCTACCGTCGCGACCTAGGAGGTAACATCACTTGACGGGCAAAGCCTCTGCCCCGTCGGCGCTGCCGATGGCCTGCACAATCTCGGACGGCAGGCCGAAGCGCACGTTTTCCGGCATTACTTCCACTTCTTCGACACTGGAAAATCCGTTTTGACGCAAATAATTTACAACTCCCTCGACCAGAACTTCCGGAGCCGACGCCCCGGCCGTCACTGCAACCGTGCTCACTCCGTCAAGCCACACCGGATCGATGGCCTGGGAGTTGTCGATCAGGTAGCCGATGGTCGCCAGATTGCGCGAGACTTCGACCAGCCGGTTGGAGTTGGAGCTATTGGTCGAGCCCACCACCAGCACCAACTGGGCATCGTGCGCCACGTTGCGCACCGCGACCTGGCGGTTCTCGG
>Ga0182030_10001499_pt1 | contig 48194 bp, 46 predicted proteins | sample 812S3MmetaG_FD_121299 | JGI IMG/M metagenome (GOLD analysis project Ga0182030, IMG submission 121299) | Permafrost microbial communities from Stordalen Mire, Sweden - 812S3M metaG (Illumina Assembly) | ecosystem: Environmental > Terrestrial > Soil > Wetlands > Permafrost | place: Sweden... | reverse complement strand
CTTCGGAGCCGGCGTGCCGATCCTCCTCGGCTTCATGAACATCGGCGGAACGGCCGCCAACACCAATTACTACGATCCCGCCTACTCGGGCTCGCAGCTCGCGCCGAATATTGCGGCGACGCGCGGTACCCCGGGATCGGGTAACAGCGGCGGTGTCACCTGGACCCCGAACGTGCAGTTCAACCTGACGCTTCAATACAAGCACGGGCGCGACACGATCGGTATCCAGATGGTCAACCTGTTCACGAACGGCTACGTCGGTTCGACCCCCGCGGTCAACCCGTTCTATCAGCCGGTCGCGCAGGGTCTCTCGGGTCCGCAAACCGGGCAAAACACCTGCGCCGCACAATACGGCGCGGCGCGTGGTTGCGCGGCGGTCCCGGTCAATTCGTACGCGTTCACGAACGGTGCGTATCTGCTCACCAACGGCAACGTCGGTGTGTACGCGTTGGCTCCGCTCTCACCCACAGTATTCAATATCTTCTACCGGCGGCAGTTTTAGGTAAATGCACATGAATAAGACAGCAACATTCCTCGCGACCTGTGCTGCCGCAGCGCTTCTGGCCGGATGCGCGTCATCCGGTCAGAATCCGATCTCGGCACCCAACGTTGCCAACCTCAACGCGAACGTTCTTCAGATGAACGTTGGTACGGCGAACATCTTCGGATTGTCGACCGGCATCAACGTTGCGGTGACGTATCGCCAGCCCTCGGGTGCATTGAATCCCGGTGCCAGCGCGACGCTCGTCAATTCGCCGACGCTCACCGTGCCCCACGCTCTCGCCGGAGCGGCGGGAACGCCGGACGGGTTCAACGCGACGATCCTGACCGGACCCGCACCGGCCGAAATCGGAACGACGTCGATGACCGCGACGCCGCAAACGCCGAACGCCGCCAACGTCACGACCTTCGGAACCGACGGCGGTGCGTTTGGCCTCGGCATCGAGCCGTTCAACTACGGCGGTGTCAGCGGTATTCCGGATAATGTCACGCCGTACGCGGTTCCGCTGTACGACGCACTGGCCGGCGCCGGCGGCGACCCCAACCAGTTCATCCCCGGCGGCGGTCCGCCGGCCTTCAACATCGCTGGCAACACTGCCGCGACGTTGAAGGGCTTCAACGCTATTTCGGAAGGCCTCGACGTCTTCGAAATCGCGCCGGCAACCGGCACCTACACGCTGAGCGTTGCGATTCCGGCCAACACCGGAACCGTCACGCAAAGCGCGACGGCGACCATCAGTTCGGTCGCTCCGCTCGGAGTGTTCGCTCAACCGGCGCCCACCGTCAGCGGCGCGGGCGGCGCGACCTTCCCGGTCGTTCTCCCGGCCGGCGTCACGGAAGCGTACATCCAGGTGGTCGACTACGGTCCGACCGCCTTCGTCGGCCCGGCTCCGGGCGCGCAAGCGACGAGCTGCGTCGGGGCAACGGCGACGGCGCCGTTGTACTACACGATCGTGGTCAAGGCATCCGGAACGGCAACCTTGCCGGCCGGTTCGCTCTGCTCGGCCGCCCAGAACACGACTGCATCAGGGACGGCAAGCGACGGCGACGCCTTCACGGTGCAAGCCATCGGCTTCGATTACGGCGCGTACGAAGCGTCATACCCGACCAGCCTGGGCGTAACGGCCCCGTCGCTGACCGGCGCGGGCGCATCGCATCAAGCCGACGTGACCATCTCCACGCAAGGCGTCTACAACCAGCCGGCCGGCGGCGGCGTTACGGGCGGCGGCGTGCTGCCGGCGAGCGTGCAACGCATCAGCGCCGGCACGGCGCGGCGGTGACAAACAGTGACGAAAGAAAGTAGGTTCAACCACATGTTCGTTCGTTCTACTGCTTTGCTCGCGATGGTGGTGCTGGCCGCGGGCTGCTCGAGCAGCGGCAGCAACACCGGAATCACCGGCGCGGTGCCGCCGGCGTCCGAATACGTCGGCGCCAGCATCGGCTCGGCGACGGCCCCTCAGACGTCGTTTTCGATCGCCGGCAGTACGGGTCTCCCATCGGCGCAGGGCAATTCGCTGACGTTCGCGATCAGCGAGAACGCCACGCCGGCATACACGGGAACGTTCACGGTAGTGCCGTCGCCGGCATCGTGTATCACGGTGAAGAGTCCCGACGGCATGAACTTCACGGCAACGGCGAAGTGCTCCACCCTTCCGTCGACCGGTAATTTCACCGTATCGGACACCACCGGGAACACCGCACCGCTGGTGATCACGGCCACTCCGTAACCCCTACGGGAAACCGGAAAAGGCTCGCTTCGGCGGGCCTTTTTCTTTTATGGTGCGGCGCTGATGGCAACCGCGCCGCCAAGTGCGAGCGCGACGCCGATCCACTGCAAGCGCCCCAATCGTTCGCGCAACACGATCGCCGCCAGCCCGACCGTTGCCGCGGGATATAACGACGTCAACACTGCGACGATCGCGAGCAGTCCGTGATGTGCGGCCACGATGTAGAGCACGTTCGCGGTAACGTCGAGGGCGCCGCACATGGCGGTGAGCACGAAGGCGGGGCGCGCCAGAGTCACGTTGGCGCGTCCACCGAACGCGAGCCCGCCCGCAACCAGCAGAATTACCGAGGTGAGGCGCGCCGCGAGCAACGGTACCATGCCGGCGTCGGCGCGCGTTTGCGCGAGCGCGATGAAGTATGCACCGAAGCCGACGCCGGCGAGCAACGCTTCGGGCAAGCCCGGCGGAAAAAGCGTCGTCCGCTGCGCGCGAGCGCCCGGCTCGGCGCTGACGAACACGACCGCGGCGATCGCGGCAATGATACCCGCGTAGGCGATGAGGCTCGGATGCTCGCCGCGGAAGACCAATCCGTAGAGCAGCGGAATCGACGCGCCGAGCACCGCGCTGATCGGCGAGACGACGCCCATCGTGCCGATGGCGAGGCCACGGTACAAACACGCGATCGCAACCGCGCCGGCGACGCCGCACAGTGCGCCCCAGCCGACGTCCGCCGGCACCGCATGTCCGCCGAAGAGCGGCAGCACGACGGCGAGTAACACGAGTCCGACCGCTTGCGACCAGATGACGACGCTGACCGTCGCCGTGCGGCGGCTGGCGAGACCGCCGAGAAAATCAGACGAACCGTAGACGATTGCCGCGACCAGCGCGATCGCTACCGCCATCGGCCCTCAGCGCGCGTTCGGATCGAGCGCTTCGCGCAGTCCGTCGCCGAGCAGGTTGAAGCCGAGCACGAGCGCCGTTATCGCGAGGCCCGGAAAGATCAGCGCCCACGGCGCGGAGACCCAGTAGTCGCGCGCGTCGTTGAGCATCGCGCCCCACTCGGGTGCCGGCGGTCGCGCGCCCAAGCCCAGATACGACAGGCCGGCCGCTTCGAGTTCGGCCGTGGCAATGCCGAGCGTGGCTTGAATCAGCAACGGTGCAAGGATGTTGGGCAGCACGTGGCGCGCCAAGATGCGCGGCACGCCCGCGCCGATCGCGCGCGCCGCCTCGATGTATTCCGTTTCTTTGACGCTCAAAACCGAGGCCCGCGCGAGCCGCGCGTATTGCGGGATGTAGACGATGCCGACCGCGATCATCAGGTTGGTGATGCTCGGCCCGAGGATCGTCGTGATCGCGATCGCCAGGATGATCGAAGGGAACGCCAGGATGATGTCCATCGCGCCCATCAGCGCGTTCTCGACGCGGCCGCCGGCGTAGCCCGCAATGAGCCCGATCAGCGTGCCGAGCGAGATCGCAACCCCGACCGCGACGAAGCCGATCGCGATCGAGGTGCGCGCGCCGAAGACGATGCGCGAGAACACGTCGCGGCCGAGTTTATCCGTGCCGAGGAAGTGCGCGAACGACGGCGGCTGCGATTGCTGCGTAAGCGCTTGTCCGAGCGGATCGTGCGGCGCGACGACCGGTGCGAAGACGGCGAGGGCCAGGATCAGCGCGACGATGAACGCGCCCGTAAGCGAGCCCGGCGAACGGCGAAATTTGCGCCACGTATCGCCGGCGAAGGAGCGCGACGTCACTGCGGTGCCGCGCGCGTCCTCATCAAGCGCAGCAAATTCTCCAGGTGTGCGATGTACTCGCGGCTATGGGTGAAGGTCCACATCTCGAGCAGTTTGGGATCGAGATCGTGCTCGGCTGCGTAACGATCGCGGTCACCGCTCATCGCGGCGCGAAAGAGGATCGCGACGATCTCTTCGGCGGTCGGCTCCGGCCCTTCGGACATCATCGCACCTCGCGGATGGTGGCGGCGCCGAGTACTTCTTCGCCGTCCGTATCGAAGAGCGCGACGAGTTGGCCGGGTGCGATCGCTTGATGCAACGCATCGAAACGCACGGTCAGCGTCGCGCCGTCGAGGGCGGCGTACGCGAGCGCCGGCGTTTGCCGGTAGCGCGTCATCGCGAGCACGCGCGCCGCGCCGTTCGCAAAACGTTCGGGCTGGATCAGATTGACCTCGTCGGCGATCAGTTCAAAGGCGCCGAGTTCGTCTTCGCGCCCGACGACGATCGTGTTCGTCGACGGATCGATGCGCGTGACGTAACGCGGACCCTCGCCGATGTTGGCGGGCAGGCCGCGCCGCTGGCCGACGGTATAGTTCGCGATGCCGGCGTGCGCGCCGACCAGCTCGCCTTCCGACGTGCGGATCTCGCCCGGCGTCATCGTTACGGGCGCAACGCGCGCGAGGATGTCGCGATAGTCGCCGCCTTCCACGAAGCAGATGTCCTGCGACTCGGTCTTGTCGGCGACGAGCAGTCCCAGCCGCTGGGCATGGCCCCGCGTCGCGGACTTGTCGAGTTCGCCGAGCGGCAGCAGCAGGCCGGCCAGCTGCTCGCGGTCGAGCTGCGCCAGGGCGTAGGCTTGGTCCTTGGCCCGGGTACCGCGGAAGAGGTGCGGACCGTCGGGCCTTTGCTCCAGGCGCGCATAGTGGCCGGTCGCGATGTACGGGGCCCCGATCCGCCGCGCATAGCTGCGCAGCGTGCCGAGCTTCACGAAGTTGTTGCACGCAACGCATGGATTGGGGGTGCGGCCGGTGGCGTAATCGGTCGCGAAACGCTCGATCACGTTGCGCCGGAACGTCTCTTCGAAGTCGAGCACGTAATGCGGGATGCCGAGCGTCTGTGCGCTGCGCCGAGCGTCGTCGAAGTCGTCGGCGCCGCAGCACGATTTCGCATGCGCCGGTTTGGTCGGCGCATACATCTTCATCGTGATGCCGACGACGTCGTAACCGGCCTCCACCAAGAGCCCGGCCGCGACCGCCGAATCGACGCCGCCGCTCATTGCTGCGACGACGCGTTCCCCGCGTGACATTGCATTCGTATGACTCGGGCACAGGAGAACGGGATGCGCCCGCAAACCGGTTTATTGTGTCAGCGCTCGGCGAGGAGTTCCGCAGCGCGCGTGAAGCGCGCAGCCTTTCGCTCTCGGACGTTGCGGAACGGCTGCATATCCGCAGCGTCTATCTCGCCGCGATCGAAGACGAGGATTGGCACGTCATCGGAGCACCGGTCTACGTCCGGGGCTTCATGCGAACGTACGCTCGATTTCTGGGGCTCGACCCCGAAGCGGCGGTCGCCCGCTTTGCCGCCGCGGTTCCGGCCGGCAGCCCGGCGACGGCCCCGCCCCGCCAGCCCGCGCCGGCCAATCCGGCCGAAAAACGCGCCGCAGGGGAGCGCAGCAGCCCCTCGCTGGCCGCCGTCCTCTCGATCGTGGCGGCGGTCCTGGTCGTGCTGTTCGTGGGCTACGAGTTCTACCAGTACCGCGCCGGGACGCCGGCGGGCGCTCCCGTAACCGAAGCCTCGGCGGCTCCGGACGTGGCAGTAGCACCCCCCGCCGCGGATTCGGGCACCCCGGCGCCCGCCGGCGGCGCCGACACGCTGGCCGCGATCCCGCCCTTGAACAGCCCGGGGCCGGCTGCCGCTAAGCCGGTTAAGCGGGGCCTGAGCCTGCATGTGACGGAGACGTCGTGGCTGCGGGTGACCGTCGATGGTACCGTAGTCCTTGAAGGGACGCTCCCAACCGGCGCGGCCAAGACGTTTACCGGAAAGATCGCCGACGTTCGCGTCGGCAACGCCGGCGGCGTCCAGATCGCGGTCAACGGGCATAAGCTCGGACCGCTCGGCGCGTCCGGCGACGTCGTGGAGCGGCGCTTCGTCCTCTCCGGAGAGTAATCACCCATGGCCGACTTCTCGTTCGATGTCGTCTCGAAAATCGACCCGCAAGAGTTAGACAACGCCCTCAATCAAGCGCGGAAAGAAATTGCCGGCCGCTTCGATTTCAAGCATTCCATTGCTTCCATCGAGAATACCGACAAAGAGATCACCGTCCTCGCTGACGACGAAATGAAGCTCAAGAACGTTGTAGATATCATACAGAGCAAAGCCGTCAAGCGTGGAATCGACCTCAAAGCATTCGATCTGAAAGAAGCGGAGCCGGCAAGCGGTAGCACGCTTCGTCAGAAGATCGTCTTGCGGGCGGGCATTCCGAAGGACAAGAGCAAGCCGCTGATCGAGGCGATCAAAGCGTCCAAGCTCAAGGTCAACGCACAGTACCAGGACGAGCAGATCCGTGTCTCAGGAAAATCCAAGGATGATCTGCAAAAAGTACAGTCGCTTCTGACCGGCTTGACCTACGAATTGCCGCTGCAATTCACGAACTACCGCTAACCGCGGTAGTGTAAACGAGGGTGACCATTAACGTGCCAACCGCCCCTTCGACCGGCTCGGGGCAGCGAGTCTCATTCGTATCGCTCGGCTGTGCGAAGAATCTTGTCGATTCCGAGGTAATGATCGGCAAGCTCGGTGCTGCCGGTTGGGAGTTGGTTCCGGATGCCGCCGACGCCGACGCGATCGTGGTGAATACGTGCGCGTTCATCGATCCGGCGAAGGCCGAATCGACCGACGTCATCCTCGAGCACGCGCAGCGCAAACGCCCGGGCCAGCAGCTGATCGTCGCCGGTTGTCTCTCGCAGCGCTTCGGTGCCGAGCTGCAATCGCTGATTCCCGAGATCGACGGGATCGTCGGTACCGGCGCTTACGCCGGGATCGTCGAGCTGCTCGAAGACGCGCAGGCCGGTAAGCGGCCCGTGCGGCTCGATTTCGAGGCCGAACCCGAACACGATTTCTTGCCGCGTTTGATCACGACGCCGTCGGCGACGGCGTATCTGAAGATCGCCGAAGGCTGCGATCACCCGTGCACGTTCTGCATCATCCCGCAACTGCGCGGAGCGTTCCGTTCGCGTTCGGAAGAGTCGATCTTGATGGAGGCGCGCGCGCTGGCGGCGAGCGGCACGAAAGAACTGATCCTGATCGCGCAAGACACCTCGATGTACGGCCGCGATCGCGGCGCGCGGCGCGGCGGTTTGGCCCGGCTGCTCGAAGGGCTCAACGCGATCGAAGAACTCACCTGGATCCGGCTGCTCTATCTCTATCCCGCCACGGTCGACAGCGAGCTGATCGATGCGATGGGCGCGCTCGACAAAGTTTGCGCGTACATGGATATGCCGCTGCAGCATGCGCACCCCGACGTGTTGCGCGCGATGCGCCGCCCGTCCAACGGCGAACGCTATCTCGAAATCATCGATGAGTTCCGGCGCCGCATTCCGGGCGTGACGATGCGCTCGACGTTCATCGTCGGCTTCCCCGGCGAGACCGACGAACACGTGGCCTATCTCGAAGAGTTCATCGGGCGCGCGCAACTCGATCGCGTCGGCTTCTTCACGTACTCGCGCGAAGACGGAACGCCGGGCGCGCTGCTCGACGATCAGGTGCCCGCTGCGGTGAAACGCAAACGCCTCGTGCGCCTGCGCGAAGCGCAACGCCTGGCCTCGGAGCGCGCGCGCGCGACGCGCATCGGGTCGACGGTGCGGGTGCTGATCGAAGAACGGCGCCGCCTGCGGCGGACCGATCCGCTGGCCGTAGCGCTGGGCGGAGTCGATGTCACCGTCGGCCGTTCCGAAGGCGAAGCCCCGGGCGTCGACGGTGGGATCTACCTGCGCGAAGAGTTGCCGATCGGCGCGTTCGTCGACGTCCGCCTCGAGGGTCACGGCGCGTTTGATTTCTACGGCTCGGCCGTAGCGGATCGGCACGTGGCGGTCGGCGTTTGAGCAAGCGGATCGACGCGGGACCGCCGGGCGATCGCGAGGCCCGGCGCCTCCGCAGCGAACCGGTTCGCGAACAAGACTACGCGCGGCACGACCGGATGGCATACATCCTGGGTGCGTTGCTCATCGTCTTCGGTTTGTTCACCTCCGCCGTCGCCTATACGATGGTGCGTTCGCACACCTACAACCCGGTCATCGGCATCGTCAATTACTTCGTGCCCGCGCCCGACTCGACGTTCGGCAAAGAGCGGATCTTCGTGCTCTTGACCGGGCTCGATTACGACTACAACAACCTCGATGAGCCGACGTCGAAAGACTCGCGAACCGACAAGATCGAGGTTTATGCGATCGACTTCCCGACCAAAGTCGTCAAGAGCATCGCGGTGCCGCGCGACATGGACGCGATCGTCGCCGGACACGAAGACAAGATCAACGACGCCTATCACTACGGCGGCATAAAGAACACCGATGCCGTCGTCGGCGCGTTTCTTGGGATGCCGAAAACGGAGAGCGGCAGCTACTTCGATCGCTATCTGACGTTCCGCATCAACACGGCGAAGGACCTGATCAACGCGATCGGCGGGGTCGACGTACCGGTCACCGAGACGCTGAACTACGACGACACGTGGGGTCACCTCCACATCCACTTCAAGCCGGGCCTCACGCACATGGACGGCGACATGGCCGTTTCCTACATGCGCTTTCGTCATGACGCGTGCAGCGATCCGTGCCGCATCAAACGTCAGCAAGCCGTCGAGCGCATCACGATGGAGAAGCTCAAGAGCGACAAGTTCAACGATCTCACGCACATCGCACAGTTGATCGACGTGCTGCACCGCGACGTCGATACGAACTTCACCAGCGACGAGATGAAGAGCGTCGCGTGGGCGTTCCGCGACATGAACCTCGCCGACGTCTACCAGACGCAAGTGCCGTATCTCGCCGACAAGGAACTCAACTGCTGCGGTGACGTGCTCGTCGCCGACGACGCCGCGAAGGCCAAGATGGTCGCCGACTTCATCGGCCCCTACGTTGCCTTTACGCCGCCGCCGTCGGCCGACGCCATCGCCGCGGTGAAACCGTCCGAGCTGCGCGTGGACGTGCGCAACGGCAGCGGTGTGCCCGGCCTCGGCGCGAAGCTGGCCGAAGTGTTGCGCAAAGACGGCTACGTGATCAACAGCGTCGGCAACGCCGACAATTTCGATTACGACACGACGCAGATCCGCGCGACTGCGAAGACGCCGCTGGCCGGGGAGCGCGTGCGCAGCGACATCCATCTCGCGCAGGCGCTGGTGACGCCGGTGCCCGATTCGACCGCCGCTGCAACGGCGCTGGCATCGGGCAAGGCGACGGCGATCGCCGACGTCACGGTCGTCGTCGGGCGCGACTACTTGAACGTGCCGGCGGAGGCCGCCTCGCCGAAGTGAAGCGCCTCGCGACGGTCGCCGTCATCGTGGCCGTCGCGATCGGTCTCACGTACGGCGGATACCGGGTCTACCGGCGTTCGCTGCCGCCGGTCCCGGCCGTCGTGTTGCACGATGCGGCGCTCGCGCCGTTGCTCGAAGCGTCGCTCGGGGCACGCGTCCGGCATGCGCTGCTCGGCAGCGCGGCCGACGGGCGCGTCGCCGGTCCGAAGCTGATCGCGCTGACGTTCGATGACGGTCCCTATCCGGTCGACACCCCGATGCTGCTGGCGGTTTTGCACGCGGCGCACGCCCCGGGCACGTTCTTTCTCATCGGCCGTGACGCCGAGCAGTATCCGGGGCTCGTCCGGGCGATCGCCGTCGGCGGCAACGAGATCGCGAACCACACCGAGACCCACCCCGACCTGACCACGCTCGACGCGCCGGCCGTGACCCGCGAGCTGAGTGAGGGCGCCGCCACGCTCTCGAGCCTCACCCCGGGGCCCCAGATCCGGCACGAGTTCCGGCCGCCCCACGGTCGCTTCCGCGAGGCCACGCTAGCCGCGGTGCAGAGCGCCGGCTACGATACGATCCTCTGGACCGACGATCCGGGTGACTGGCGGAACGTCACGCGGACGACCCTCGCGGCACACATCGCGCGCTACGCGACGAGCCCCGAGATTCTGCTGCTGCACAACGGGCGGCCCGAGACGGTCGCGTTGCTTCCCGGCATAATCCAACGCTTTCGCAACGCTGGGTATACCTTCACCACCGTGAGCGACCTCGTACGGCGGCTCGGCCCGGACCCGCTCAACCACGCCGCCCGCACGCCGCTCCCACTCACGAACGACTAACCCTCCAAGAGGAACCGGGCGGTCCGCCGAACGGTTATACATCTGTATGGCTTTCCTCAAGACGCTCTTCGACGGCAACGAGCGTGAAGTAATCCGGCTGCGGAAGACCGCTGAGCGCGTCAACGCGCTCGAACCCGCAACCGCCGCCCTCTCCGACGAACAACTGGCTGCCAAGACGGTCGAGTTCCGCGAGCGGCTGGCCGGCGGCGCAACCGTCGACGAACTGCTCGTCGAGGCGTTCGCGGTCGTGCGCGAGGCCGGGAAACGGGTCTTGGGGATGCGCCACTTCGACGTGCAGTTGATGGGCGGTCACGCCCTGCACGAAGGCAACGTTGCCGAGATGCGCACCGGTGAGGGCAAGACGCTCGTCGCCACGCTCCCGGTCTACCTCAACGCCCTGACCGGTGAGGGCGTTCACGTCGTGACGGTCAACGACTACCTGGCCAAGCGCGACGCCGAGTGGATGGGCCCGCTCTACAACGCGCTCGGCCTGACCGTCGGCATCATCCAGCACGATCTCGACTCCGCGGCGCGCCGCGCAGCCTACAACTGCGACGTCACCTACGTCACGAACAACGAAGTCGGCTTCGATTACCTCCGCGACAACATGGCGTGGAGCCTCGATCAGATGGTGCAACGCAAACTGCACTTCGCGATCGTCGACGAAGTCGACTCGATTCTCATCGACGAGGCGCGCACGCCGCTGATCATCAGCGGTCAGGGTCACGACGCGACCGAGCTGTACGGCTCGTTCGCCAAGATTCTTCCGCGTTTGGTGAAGGACGAAGACTTCACCGTCGATGAGAAATCGCACGCCGTGCCGATCACGGAGAAGGGCGTCGCGAAGGTCGAGAAGATCCTCGGCGTCACGAACCTCTACGATCAGCGCAACCTCGAACTGACGCATCAGCTCAACGCGGCGCTCAAGGCGTGGCATCTCTTTCACAAGGATCAGCAGTACATCGTCAAGGACGGCGAAGTCGTCATCGTCGATGAGTTCACCGGTCGCCTGATGTACGGACGCCGCTATTCCGAGGGCATCCATCAGGCCATTGAGGCGAAGGAAGGTCTGTCGGTTCGCAGCGAGGACCAAACGCTCGCCACGATCACGTTCCAGAACTACTTCCGCCTCTACAAGAAGCTCGCCGGGATGACCGGTACCGCGAAGACGGAAGAGCGCGAGTTTCGCGACATCTACGGGCTGAACGTCGTCGTGATGCCGACGAACCAGGCGGTGCAGCGCAAGGATCAGGCCGACATCGTCTACCGCACCGAGAACGCGAAGTTCGAAGCGGTCGTCGACGAAATCATCGCCGAGCACGAGAAGGGCCGGCCGGTACTGGTCGGCACGCGCTCGATCGAGAAATCCGAACGCCTTGCGATGCTCTTGCGCCGGCGCGGCGTCGAGTGCAACGTGCTCAACGCGAAGTATCACGAGCAAGAAGCGCAGATCATCAAAGACGCCGGCTTCTGGGGCGCGGTCACGATCGCGACCAACATGGCCGGCCGCGGCGTCGACATCAAACTCGGTGAGGGCGTGGCCGCGATCGGCGGCCTGCACATCATCGGTACGGAGCGGCACGAGTCGCGGCGCATCGACAACCAGCTGCGCGGTCGCTCCGGCCGTCAGGGCGATCCCGGATCGACGCGTTTCTATATTGCGCTCGACGATGAGTTGATGCGTCTCTTCGGTGCCGAGCGCATTCAGAAGATGATGGACTTCGTGAAGTTCACCGACGAGACGCCGATCGAAGCCGGCATCCTATCGAGATCGATCGAGAACGCGCAGTCGAAGGTCGAGAACCACAACTACGAGATCCGCAAACAGGTTCTCGAGTACGACGACGTCATGAACAAGCAGCGCGAGGTGATCTACGCCGAACGCCGCCGGGTGCTCGAAGGCCAGCCGCTGCGCGATTTCTTCATCGAGACGTTGCGTACCAAGGTCAGCGATGCCGTCAACAGCGGTGCGCCGCCGGAAGACCACCCGAGCGAATGGGATCTCGAGGCGATTCTCGACGAGCTGCAGTTGATCGTTCCGATCAAAGACCGCATCACCGTCGCCGAGCTCGAATCCATGGACCGCGACGCGATGAAAGAGCGCCTGAGCGAGATCGCCGTGAGCTTCTACGAAGCGAAGGAAGCGGAAGTCACGCCCGACATCATGCGGATGGTCGAGTCGCAGTACATCATGCTGCCGATCATCGACCGGCTCTGGGTCGATCATCTCTACATCATGGACGCGCTCAAGGCCGGCATCGGGCTGCGCGGCTACGGTCAGAAAGACCCGCGCGTCGAGTACGAAAAAGAAGCCTACGAGATCTTCGAGGATCTCAAGAGCAACATCGCCGATGAAGCGATCAAAGCTGTGTTCTCGGTTCGCATCGAGATCGAACCCGAAGCCGCACCGCAGCCGGTAGCTGTGGGTGCAAACGGCAACGGCGCCGCACCGGCGTTCGAACAGCTACCGACAGGCCAGCTCATTCCGCAAGCCGCGCCGCACATGGATCCCGTGGCGGCGGAACGTCTGCTCGGCCCCGCGCCGCGCGGACCGGCCGAGAACGTGCACACCAACCGCGACGATGCGGCGACTCCGGCGAAAGCCGCCGGAGCGGTGCCCGATAAAGTCGGCCGCAACGATCAGTGCCCGTGCGGTTCGGGCAAGAAGTACAAACGCTGCCACGGAGCGGCCGCGTAGGCTATCCTGTCATCCCTCGACAAGCTCGGGATGACAAGTTTTGCTGCAGCCGCGTAAGATTATCGGTTAGTTGAAATAGCCCACGACTTGCACCAGCGTGAAGCTCACGCCGGTGTAGGTCGTCGGATTGCAGTTGACGGCCGGCGTGCACGCGTACGCCGCCAGGGACAGCGTGTTTGGCGGGGTCACCGTGAGCGGCACGTCCACCGGTGCGGTTTGGCTGTTGTTGTACGACCAGCCCGTGAAGGTGCTTGCCGCAGCACCCGGTGGCGTCGAGCCGTCAGCAATTGCGGACCAGGTTCCGATGAAGAAGTTCGAGCTGTTGCTCGCCAATGTAATCGAGTTGACCGCGGCGGTGATATTCGGGTTGTTGGGAGCGATCGTGCCGGTGACGTTGGTCAGCTGCAGCGTCACGTAAAACAGCGGCACGAAGTTCGACGTGGAGAATCCCGGCGGCGGGTTCGTAATGTTGGGCAACCCGGCAGGAGCGGTGAGCGAAATCGTGCCTGCGTATGTGCCGCCGTTCGCGCCGGCGAGCGCCGTCGCGAGGTTATCCGAAAACGAGCAGCCGCCGACGGCGGGCGACGTAACCGTACCGACCCCGGCGAGATTGCCGCCGGTAATCGTGCCCGATGTTGCGCCGGACGTGCTACACGAAGCGGTCGTATACGCCGAGGGCGGGAGTGTGGCGGCGGCCGTTGCGGTTGGCGCGGCACTCGGGGTCGCGGATGAACCGCTTCCACCGCAAGCCGCTAACGTAACGCTGAGAACGGCCAGCAGCGCGCAGAACACGCTGAAATGGGAGCTGTTTTTCCGCATGATTTGTGCTTCTCTCTGCCCTCCGAAGGGCCCCCGTGTTGTTGCCTAGCTGGCTGTTACGGTGAATTTCGCTCGCGGGAAGCCGAAGCGGACGCTGCTTGCGATCGCGCCGGCAAAGGCGATGCTCGATGCGATGAACAGCGCGGCCGTGATCGCATTGTGCGCGTGGGTCAGTGCTCCAATCGCTCGCACGTTGAGGCTGATCGAGAACGCGGCGAAGATGATTGCCGCGCCGGCGACACCGGTGGTTTGTCCGCCGACGCGCGTTGCGGCCATGATCGCCGATGCGGAGGCCGTCTTCTCGCGCGGGACATTCGCCATCAGCTCGCGGCTGTTCGGCGCTTGGAAAAGTCCGAACCCGAAACCGCAGAGCGCTCCGTGCAGGACGATCTCCAGCACCGTCGCCTGCGCCGGCAATAGGGCGTAGAGCGCGAGTCCCGTGCCGAGCATGCCGAGCCCGAGCGTCGAGAGGATCGCGGCCGGATAGCGGTCGGAGAGGCGCCCGGCAAAATTTGCCGTGAGCCCCATCGTAAGGGGCCACGACGTCATCAGCAAACCGGATTGCAGCGGCGTCACGCTCATCACGACCTGAAACAGAAACGGTAGCGAGACGACGGCCAACGCCGATGCGGTGTAACCGAAGATGCCCGCCAGCGACGCTAGCGCGAAGAGCGGTCGCTCGAAGAGATCGACGGCGAACATCGGCCGTTCGAGCCCGCGTTGGCGCAAGAGAAACCACCCGAATGCACTGCCGCCGACGATGAGTTCGAGCGCGATCAACGGGCGCGGATCGCCGTGTCCGAAGCCGTCGATGCCGCGCACGATCAGCGCAAAGCCGAGCGCGCTTGCGATGATGCTCGGGATGTGCACCGGCTCGCCGTGCCCGGGAACGAGCGGGATTGCGGTGCGCGTTGCAAACCAGATTGCGATTCCGAGCGGCACGTTGATCAGGAACAGCCACGGCCACGGTGCGATCGCGAGGATCAGGCCGCCGATCGTCGGGCCCGAAGCGACCGCCGTTCCGATGACCATGGCGTTGATGCCGAGCGCGCGCCCGAGTTGCGCGCGCGGGAAGACGGTGCGCAAAATCGCGGATGTCAGCGATAGGATCGCTGCCGCGCCGACGCCTTGCAGCATGCGTGAGGCAACGAGCAGGCTGAGGTTTTGCGAGAGCGCGCACATCAGCGAGCCGACGGTGAAGATCGCGATGCCGTAGCGCCAAGTGCGCGCGAGGCCGTGCGACTGGCCGAACGACGACCAGGTGAAGAGCGCCGCGGTGACGGCCACTTGAAAGCCGTTGACGACCCAGATCGAGAGCGCCGGCGAGACGTGCATCTCGCGCCCGATCGTCGGGAGCGCGACGTTGGCGATGGTGCCGTCGAGTACCGACATCGTCGTCGCGGCAGCAAGGGCGAGATATGCGCGCCGCCGCTGCCCGATCGGCAGCCCGTCCGCCTCGATCGGGTTCTCCAGCTCGTCCATCATCCGAGTCTTGAGCTTTGCCGTCCGCGGAGATTCCCATGGCGGCGGCGGGGCGGCCGCGCCTAGTGCCGTTTCGTCGCCAACCACCGAGGGAAGAAGGCCCCCCATGGATCTCACCAAAGAGTTTCCGCGCAGTCCCAATGACATGCTGGCCGGCATCGTCTCGTTGCCGCGCATGATCGACAAGACCCAAGCCGATGACCAAGGCACGCTGGGCGAATACGACGTCGACTGTCCGCACGACAAACCGGTGCTGGCGTTTCTCGGCGTCGATTATCCGACGTTCAAGGCGAAGCTCAAAGAGCTGAAGTTCGACACGAACGCCGTCGGAGCGTGGGCGAAACCGCTCGTCGACAAGTATAGCGCGGCCGAGATCGCCGCCTTCAACGAGTCACGCCGCGCTTGGGCCCCCGACGGCCATTCGCAGCAGTATTTCGACAAGCTCAGAACGCAAGTCGCGCCGAACCGCCCCGACGTGAAGACCTGGTTCACCCTGCTGGACCTCGAAGAGAAGCGCGCCGCCTAAGCGCGGCGCCTTCTCAGGCTTGGCCAAGTAAGCGGCCGTACGCTCCGGCCGATGAACAAACAACTTGCCGGGATGCTCACGCTCGCGCTCGGGTTGGCGGGCTGCGGGGGCTCCGGAGCCTCCACGGGTTCGGTTCCGTCGGCGAGCGCAACGGCGACGGCCGCGGCATCGGCGACGACCACCGCAACGTCCAGTTCGTACACGTGCCCGGCGGCAACGACGTCGTCGGGCACGTTGAATTGCGCGGCGCTGCCACTCGGCGATTCGAAATACAGCACGACGGCGCCGAGTGCCGGCTACGTGTATGTGTGTTCCGTGCCGAACGGACAAGCGCCGTCCGGTACGGGTCCGTGGATCAACACGACGGCCGGAACATGGAATGCGTTGACCAAGGACATCGTGTCGGGCAGCGTCAGCTGGCCGGGTTCGTTCAATGCAACCGGCAGCGGACCGTCGCTCGACATCACCGGCAACGGTTTGCCGTTGGCCGGCATCACGACCGGCACGTTCCCGATCGCATCGACCGATGCGGTGTATCAATACGATAGCAATCCCAACCACATCGCGTCGCAATCGCTTAACTACGCGCTCCCATACAATCCGACGCCGGCGGCATCGCCGGGTTGCCTCAGCGGTGGGCGCATCGGCGTCGCACTCAACGGCGTCTCGATCTACGACGCACTCGATGCCGTGGGCCACGACGCGGTCGCGCGCGAAGGTCAGGACAGCTGCCACGGACATCCCGATCAGTCGAGCACCTATCATTACCACGGCTGGCTCTTCACGTGCGTGGCCGATAGCGGTTCGGCCGGCCAGAACTCATCGCTGCTGGGCTACGCGCTCGACGGCTACGGGTTCTACGGTCCATGGTACAACGGGAAGATCCTGACGACGGCCGATCTCGACCAGTGCCACGGGACGACCAGCGTGGTCACCTGGCACGGGGCCCCGACCTCGATCTACCACTACGTCTCGACCTTCGACTTCCCGTATACGCTCGGTTGCTACCACGGCACGGCCGTCCCGGCGTGAGTGGTTGACATTAACGATATATCGCGATAGGATAACAACAGATCGCGAATGGTCGCGATTGTATCAGTTAGGAAAGGAGAGCGCATGCGGAATGCATGGTTCTCTCACGAACGAGGCCCACGAATGGGCTACCAAAAATTCGGCCCCGGTCCCGGCGGCCGCACGTGGCGCGGTGGCGGACGAGCGCGCCGCGGCGACATCAAGTTCCTCATCCTCGAGGTGCTCGCCGATGGTCCCCGGCACGGCTACGACATCATCACCGAGCTCGAGAACAAGAGCAACGGACGCTATCGCCCGAGCGCAGGGTCGGTTTACCCGACGCTGACGATGCTCGAGGAAGGCGGTTACATCACCGGCAACGCAGCCGATGGAAAACGCGTCTTCACGATCACGGATGCGGGTCGCGAACTGCTCACGCAGAAGCCCGGCGGCGCAACGCCCGAGGGTGACGACGAGAGCGTCGATCTCCGCGGGTCCGCGATGAAGCTCGGTGCGGCGGTCATGCAGGCGGCGCGCGCGAGCGATGCGGCTTCGCAAGAAAAGGTGCGCGACATCCTCGATACCGCACGCCGCGAGATCTATAAGATCCTCGCCGAAAGCGAGTAGTTTCCGGAAGGAAAACACCGCCCGGTCGCGCCTAAAGCGCAAGCATGGCGCGACCGCTCGTGGTGATTCCGGCGCTCGTTACCGCGGCCACGATCCTCGCGTTGTTGGGCTTCGTGATCGTGCTGAGTTTCAGCAAGATCGAAGACGGCATGATCGCGGGGTTCGCGGGTTTCGGTAACTTCGCAACGCTGTTGAGCGATCCGAATTTACCGCGCATGACGAGCAATACGCTCGTCTTCGCGGGCATCGCGCTCGCCGTATCATTCTTGCTCGGCGTGCCGCTGGCGTGGCTCGCCGAGCGCTCGGATTTACCCGGCCGCTCGGTCATCTGGACGGTGATGCTCGCGAGCCTCGTGCTGCCGGGCTTTCTCGTCGGTATGGGCTGGCTGCTTCTGGCACATCCGCGCATCGGCGTGCTCAACACCACGCTCGAGAACGTCTTCCACCTCTCGTTTCCGCCGCTGCCGATCAACAACGTCGCCGGCATGGGGCTCGTGGAAGGACTGCTGCTCACGTCGCTCACCTTCGTGCTGGTCGCGCCGAGCTTGCGCACGATGGATCCGGCACTCGAAGAGGCCGCGCGCATGAGCGGCGCATCGTCGCGCTCGCTGCTGTGGAACGTGACGCTGCCGTTGATCTTGCCGGCCCTCGTCGCGGCCGCGATGTACGTCGCGATCGTCGCCGTCGGCGCGTTCGACATTCCGGCTGTCATCGGTTTAGGCAGCCGCATCTATACCTTCAGCACGTTCATGTACGTCCACGCCTACCCGGCCGACGGATTTCCCGATTACGGCGCGATCGCGGCCGGCGGCGCGGTGATGATCGTGATCGCGCTCGCCATGACGTTCGCGTATGTCTACGTGCTGCGGCGGGCGCGCTCGTTTGCGGTCATCACGGGCAAGGCATACCGGCCGCGGCTGACCGAGCTCGGGCGCTGGACGCCCGCGGCGTGGGCGCTGGTCGCGGTCTACGCGCTCGGCGCGCTGATCATCCCGTTTATCTTCACGCTCATCTACGCGCTCTTGCCGTTCGCCGAACCGCTCGATGCGAGCGTGTTCTCGCATATGTCGCTGCTGAACTTCGCGCAGATCCCGTGGGGTTTAGTGCTGACGGGCGCGCTGCACACGGCGGAGCTCGTGCTGGTCGTGCCGCTGGCGGTCGTGGCGTTGAGCTTCGCGATTTCGTGGATCGTCGTGCGCACGACGATGCCCGGACGGTTCGTCCTCGATGGGATCGCGTTCATGCCGCATGCCGTTCCCAGCATCCTGTTCGGCATCGGTGCGACGCTCGCCGCGCTGTTCTTGCTGCAGAAGATCGTGCCGATCTACGGTACCGTTACCCTGATCGGGCTCGTGTACACGATCGGCTGGATCAGCTTCGGCACGCGCATCGTCAACAGCAGCTTGATCCAGATTCACAGCGACTTGCTCGAAGCCGGCGCGATGTCGGGCGCGCGCGCCGGCGCCGTCTTTCGCGACATCGTCTTACCGCTGGTGCGGCCGGCGGCATTCGGTGCCTGGATCTACGTCGTGCTGCTCTGCGTTCGCGAGCTGACGCTGGCCGCGTTCGTCTCGACGCCGAAGAACATCACGCTGCCGATGGTGGCCTGGTTCGAGTGGAACAACGGCTCGATCCACAGCGGCGCCGCGGTCGCCGTCATCGTCGTTCTGGCGCTCATTCCGTTGCTGTTCCTGTTCCTGCAATTCGGGCCTCGCTCCGATGCGATGTTCGGATCGTCCGTTCGTGAAAGGTAACCCTATGTCACGTCTGTATTCCGCGATCGTCTTGGCGTTGATGCTGGCGGCGTTTGCACCGCCGGTGCTCGCGCAGGACGCTGCGCACTCGCCCGAGCCGGCGAATATCGCGGCGCTCGTGCAGGCCGCGGCCAAAGAGGGGACGCTCGAGGTGGCCTGGGGTGATATCTACGGCGGTGCCGACGGCGTCCGGCGCGCGCAAGACGAGATCAACAAGAAGTACCACCTGAACCTGCAATTCAAATATTCACCGGTCGCCAACGGGGCGGCGTTTCAGAATCAGGTCGTCGGCGAGATCCGCGCCGGGCAAACGGCCAGCACCGACGTGCTGTTTCACGTTCGCGATCAGAACTTGGCCAAGATGGTCATCCCGGTCGACTATCGCAAATACGTGCCCGGCTTGCCGGCCGACGTGATGTTCTACGACAAGCGCGCGGTGATCGCGGTGAGCACGATCCTCGCCGAGGAGTACAGCACGAAGGACGTTCCGCCGAACAAGGTGCCGAACTCGCTGGCCGGTCTGCTCGCGCCGGAGTGGAAAGGGAAGATCGCGACGATGCCCTACCAGGGCGTCATCGGCTGGTACCTCGGACTGAACGAGGCGCTGGGAAAAGAAGGCATGCTGAAGTTCTACACGGCGCTCTCGCCGAGCATCGGTGGTTTGATGACGTGCGGCGACTCGGATCGCGTCGTCAGCGGTGAGTTTGCGTTCTTCGGCTTGGATTGTGGCGACCAGGAAGTGCGCCTGCGCCAGCGCAAAGGCGAAGCGATCGCTGCGTTCTACCCGAAGGAAGGCACCGCGATCTACGCGTTCTCCCCAGGCATTCCGCTCACTGCCGCGCATCCGAACGCCGCGCGGCTTTTCATCACCTATCTGCTCAGCCCCGACGGACAGAAAATGCTGTGGGATGAAATGGGCTGCGACAACTACAAACTCGCGGGCTCCCGCATGGCTCCAATCATCGCCGCGGCGAAGAAGAAGGGCGTCAAATTCATCGATATCTATGGACTCGATTTGCAGCACCCCGAACTCGATGATTACGAGAAGACGATCAACACGATCGTGAACCAATCGAAATGACGACGAGTACACCGACCCTGCGGGATGACGTCGACTTCGCCCATACCGGCCCGGGCACGCTGGCCGGCCGCTATTTTCGGCGCTTCTGGATTCCCGTCGCCCGTTTGGACGACGTTCCACCGGGCCGCGCGAAACCGATCCAGCTCCTCAACGAGAAGTTCACCTACTATCGCGGCGAGACGGGAACGCCGCATCTGGTCGGCTACTACTGCGCGCATCGCAGCACGCAGATGTCGACCGGCTGGGTCGAAGGCGACTGCATCCGCTGTTTCTATCACGGTTGGAAGTACGACGAAACCGGCGCCTGCATCGAGCAGCCGGCCGAAGCGGACAGCTTTGCGGCGAAGATCGCGATCGAAGGGTACCCGACCCGGACGTACCTGGGCCTCGTGTATGCTTATCTCGGCGAGGGCGAGCCGCCCGAGTTCTGGCGCTTTCCGATGATGGAGCAGCCGGGCGAGCTCGTGGTCAAGTCGTGGGTGCGCAACTCCAACTATTGGAACGGGCTCGAAAACGCCAACGACCAGGTGCATGTCGCGTTCGTGCACAGCAACAGCGAGTTCCGCGCGGCCGGCGCGACGCGCGAGATCCCGCGCATCGAAGCGCATGAAACCGAATACGGCATCCTGCGCAAGTGCACGTTCAGCGACGGCAAGATCCGGCTGCAGCATTCGCTCATGCCGACGGCGTCGCTCGTGACGGTGTACGAAGACGGCGCCGGCTGGATGCCGCATCTCTCGTATCGCCTGCCCGTCGACGACGAGAGCCATCTCAGCCTCACCGTGAGCTTGGCGCAAGTCGAAGGAGCGAAGGCCGAAGAGGTGCGCGCCAAGCACAAAGCGCGCGCTGCGGCGATGGAAGGTTTGCCGCCGGCGCAAGAGATCGTCGATGCGGTCGTGCGCGGGGAACTCTACTTGCACGATCTGCAGCGCCCCGACATCGTCAACATCCAGGACGCCGTTGCGCTCGCGGCGCAGCCGCCGATCGGCGAACGCGTCAACGACCGGCTCGGCAAGTCGGACGTGCAGATCATCGTGTTGCGCACGATTTGGGCGCGCGAGATGCGCGCGCTCGAAGCGGGAGAGCCGCTGAAAACGTGGACGGTGCCGCCCGACCTCGTCGCAACGAACGGGTGAGCGCGGTCGCGAACGCTGCGGCGCCCGTCGAGGTTACGGGCCTCGAGAAGCGCTATGCGGATGGAAAAACGAGCGTTGCCGCGGTCAACGGCGTGTCGTTCAGCGTGCAGGCCGGCGAGTTCTTCACGCTGCTCGGCCCGAGCGGTTGCGGCAAGACCACCACCTTACGCTGCCTAGCCGGCTTGGAACGTCCCAGCGGCGGAACGATAACGATCGCCGGCCGGGTGGTGTCGTCGTCCGATCCGCCGGCCTTCGTCGCGCCGAACGAACGCGACATCGGGATGGTGTTCCAGAGTTACGCGATCTGGCCGCACATGACGGTCTTTCAGAACGTCGCGTTCCCGTTGAAGGTCGCGGGCCTCGGCGCGCGCTCGGCCGAGACGACCGCGCGGGTGGAAGAAGCGCTCGCGCTCGTGCATCTCGACGCGCAGGCATCGCGGCTTGCAACGCAGCTCTCCGGCGGCCAGCAACAACGGCTCGCCCTGGCGCGCGCGCTCGTGCGGCGTCCGCCGCTGCTGCTGCTCGACGAACCGCTCTCGAATCTCGATGCGCGGCTGCGCGAGCAGATGCGGCTCGAACTGCGCGCGCTGCAGCGCCGCCTCGGTATCACGATGGTCTACGTCACGCACGACCAAACCGAAGCCTTGAGCATGAGCGACCGGTTGGCGGTGATGCACGAAGGCCGGATCGTGCAAGCCGGTTCGCCGGCCGAGATGTACGGCTCCCCGGCGAGCGCGTTCGTCGCCGAGTTCATCGGCAGCAGCAACGTGCTGGAGGAGGCGGTCGCCGCGCGCTTCGGCGTCAGCGTATCCGCTACGTCGGGCTTCATCAGCATCCGCCCGGAGCACGTGCGGCTGCACCGGCACGACGGCACCGGCGAACCCGGCGGCCGTGTCGAGTCGGTGACGTTTCTCGGCGAGATGACCGAGTGCGAGATCACGATTGGAGAACGGCGGCTGCGCTCCCGGATGCCCTCGCCGGTCGATCTGGCGGTGGGCGACGCGGTGCAGGTGGAGATGCGGCCGGAGCACGCCACCGCGCTCTGAGGGGTCCGGCGGCCACGAGCCCGAAACTCAGCAGAGCTATGTCTGATGCCCAACGAGCTGCGATCGAAAAGTCCCGGGAACGCCTGACCGCGCTCAAGGTGCGTCTTTGACGACGCGGCCAAACGCCGGACGTTAGCCGAACTCGAAGAGCGGTCGCGTAGCGACGGCTTCTGGGACGACGCGCAAGCGGCCCAGGCGACGATGAAGCGCATCGCCGAGGTGCGCGGCGACGTCGATGCGATCGCGACCGTTGAGAAGCTGCTCGACGAAGCAACGGAAACGCTCGACGTGCTCGGCGATGAACCCGGGGCCGAAGCCGACGTCGATGCCGCGCTCGCGCGTGCGCTCGGCGATCTCGATGCGCTCGAGATGGCGGCGAATTTCGATCGGCCGTACGACTCGCACGGAGCGATCGTGACGATTCGCGCCGGGGCGGGCGGCACCGACGCGGCCGACTGGACGCAGATGCTCGAGCGCATGTACCTGAAATGGGCCAAAAATCGCGGTTTCGAGGGCGCGGTGGTCGAAGAAGCGCCGGCCGATGAAGCGGGCTTGCGACTGGCCACGTTCTTCGTGCGCGGCAAGAACGCGTACGGGATGCTCGAGAGCGAACGCGGCGTGCACCGCCTCGTGCGCATCTCGCCGTTCGATCAGCAGCATCGCCGCCAAACCTCGTTCGCCGAAGTCGACGTCGTGCCCGAGATCGAGGAAGGCGACGTCGAGGACATCGAAATTCGCCCCGAAGACTTGCGCGTCGAAACGTTCAAGGCCAGCGGTGCGGGCGGTCAGTACGTCAACAAGACCGAGTCGGCCGTGCGCATCATCCACGTGCCCACGAACACGATCGTCGCCTCGCAGCAAGAACGCTCGCAGATGCAAAACCGCGACGTCGCGATGAACATCCTGCGCGCGAAACTCGTGCAGCGCGAACGCGAAGAGCGCGAGGCGAAGCTCGAGGAACTGCGCGGCGAACGCCGGGCCAACGAGTGGGGCTCGCAGATCCGTTCCTACACGCTCAACCCGTTCCAGTTGGTGAAGGATCATCGCACCGGGGTCGAGACCGGCAACACCGAGGGCGTGCTCGAGGGCGACATCGAGCCGTTCATCTGGCCCTATCTGCAGGCGCGCGGGCGCCTCTCACCGAGCGTCGCGTAGCCGTGCCGCGCGTCGACCTCGTGATGGTCAGCTGGAACGACAAGGCGAACGTTACCACGGCGCTCGAGTCGGTGTTCGCGCTGAGCGAAGTGCAGGCCGATCCGGACTTCGCGAACGTCGTCGTTTCCGACAACGGCTCGACCGACGGCACGGTGGAATTCATCCGCGAACGCTACGGCGCGCGCGTGATGCTGATCGAGAACGGCACGAATCTCGGCTTCGGCGCGGCTTGCAACCGCGCGTTCGCGCAAACGTCGGCGCCGTATATTTTCTTGCTCAACCCGGACGCGGAGCTGAAAAATCGCGCACTCGCCGCGGTGGTCGCCTTTCTCGACGAGCATCCGCGTTGCGGCATCGCCGGCTCGCGGCTCTACAACACGGACGGATCGATCCAACCCTCGTGCGGCGAATTCGATACGTGGACGGGGGCGTTCTTGCGCTCGAGCGCCTGGGGCGAGCTGCCGCCGCTCCGGCGCTTTGCGAACGGCGCCTCGCTGCGCGGCTTCACCTACGACCGGCCGCGCCGGGTGGATCTCGTGATCGGTGCGGCCGTGGGGCTGCGGCGCACGATGCTCGACGAGATCGGGCCCTTCGACGAGCGCTTTTTTCTCTATCATGAGGAAGTCGATCTCGCGCGCCGTGCGGCGACGGCGAGCTGGGAGACGTGGTTCGTTCCCGCGAGTGAGGCCGTGCACGAGGGCATGGGCAGCGCGAAAGGTCAGTACCGGGTCGTCGAAGCGCGCAAGCAAAAATCGCGGCGCCAGTACTGGATCAAGCACCACGGTTACGCGTGGTACATTGCGCTCGTGGCCGCCCTGATCGGCCGCTTCGCACTCTACCTTGCCGTTGCGGGCGCCGCGTTGTTCGCCGTTCGGCGGATCGTGCGCGGCAGATGATCGCGCCGGAGTCGGTGGTCACGTTCGAGCGCGTCGACGGCTTTCGCGTGGTGAAGTCGTACGGCTACGCGTATGGGACCGCGACGCGGCCGCGCAACATCTTGCGCGCGACGTTCCGCAGCATCGGCGCGTTCATCGGCCTCGCGCCGGTCGAGTACCTGACCGATGCGGAACGTTCGCGCACCGATTGCCTGGCGGAACTGGTGCGGAAGGCCGAATTGACCGGGGCGAACGGCATCATCGGTTTACAGTTCCAAGTCTCGGAAGCGGAAGACGGATCGACCAAAGTGATGGCGTTCGGCGAAGCCGTGCTCCTAGAGCCGCTGCCGAAGTGACGCTCGCCGAACGCGCGGCGCGCGAGAAAACGCTCGAATCGGCTGCGCGCGCGGTCGAGGCATGCCGGTTGTGCACGATCGGTTCGACCCGCACGAACAGCGTGTTCGGTGAAGGCGATCCGTGCGCGACGCTGATGTGCGTGGGCGAGGGGCCGGGCGAAACGGAAGACCGGCTGGGCCGCCCGTTCGTCGGCCGGGCCGGCGAGTTACTGGAAAAGATGCTGGCGGCGATCGGCTTGGCGCGTGAAGACGTGTACATCGCCAACACCGTGAAGTGCCGTCCGACGCTCGATGCCGGCCATCGTTTGGCCAATCGGGCGCCCACGCCCGATGAGATGAAGAACTGCCGGCCGTATCTCGACGCGCAGATCGACGTGATCCGGCCGCGCGTGATCCTGGCGCTCGGCGCGCCGGCGGCGAAGTCGTTCATGGGCGAACGCTTCTCGATCACCAAACAGCGCGGCCAGTGGTTCGAAGGCCCGTTCGGTATTCCGGTCACCGCGACGTTTCATCCGGCCTACATCCTGCGTCAAACCGGCGGCGCGATGAGCGAAGTCAAACGGCTCGTTTTCGCCGATCTGAAAGCGGTGCGCGAACGGATCGATGCGGCGCCGCCGCCGCCGCCCACCTTGGAGCAGCAGTCGCTATTTGACTAAACCGCGCTTCTGGTGCGTTTCGTCCGGGCAATCGCCGGCGCCGGCCCACTGCCAACCCGCGATGGTGTGAATGCGCACGGCTTTGCACCCGCAGGGGTACTCAGCTTCGGCCGTGACGTTGTCGGGGCGCGCCCCTTCTTCCCATTCGGTCATCACGTAATTGGCCTGGTCGTCGAGAACGTCCGCATCGCTCATAGTCATGCCGGTATTATACCCATTTATGGTTGCAACCGCGACGTGAGCGATACCGCCCCGATGGATCCATCCGGCAATCGGCGGAGCGCAAGCATTGGAAAGCGTGAGCGCAGTACATCGTTGCGGGGCGCAATTTACGAAATAACCATTGGTGCCCGGTAACGGTGCCACCCTGATGGCATAGCTGTTGGCGATGATGGTGGGGATGGCGAAGGCCTCGCGTTTCGATGGTAAGCTGCGCTGGCTGCACAAAGTGCGGCTGTATCCCACGTGCGCGCAAGAACGTACTCTCATCGAAATGCTGCGCGTTACACGCGAGCTCTACAACGCGATGTTGCAACAGCGACGCGACTCCTGGATGACACACCGCATTTCTTATCCGTCGAAACAGCAATACGCCGAGATCACGGAACTTCGCGCGTTCGAAACGCGATTCGCGGCCGTGTTCCGTGAGTGCCAGGACGCGACCCTGCATCGGCTCGATCTTAACTTTGCGGCGTTCTTTCGGCGCCTCAAGTCCGGTGAGACCCCCGGATACCCTCGCTTCAAACCGGCACGACGATGGAGGCAACTTGAGTTTCCTCACGGTGACCGCGCCCTTCGATACCGGCGCTCAGGTTGGCCTCGATCGCGGGATACGCGTCCTCGCCGCGCTCTCCGACGGCACGCTGATCCCGAACCTGCGGCCAGGTTCGACGTGCGCCGCGGTTGTTGCGCTGCACGCGCGCCACCTCGACGCCCTTAGCAAGAAAGATGCTGCCGGGCACGTGCTTAATCGCCGCGACCCAGCCCGAATTGCGGCGGGTCGCCGCCTTGCACGCGCGAAAGAGCATGAAGCGAATGCCCGGCGCGATTGGCTGCACAAGAAAAGCCGCGATATCGTCAACACCTACGATCAGGTCGCGATCGAGGACTTGCGGGCGCGGTCGATGACGCGCTCGGCCAAAGGGACCGTCGAGGCGCCAGGGACGAATGTGCGAGCCAAAGCGGGACTGAACCGCGCCTTGCTCGATGCCGGGTTAGGTATGTTCGCCACGCTGATCCGCGAGAAAGCCGCACATGCTGCTAGGTCGTGGTCGGCGTTGATCCAAGGTACACATCGCAGACGTGTGCGGAGTGCGGACACGTTGCGAAAGAAAGTCGGGAAGGAGCGCAATTCGTTTGCGTTAGCTGCGGCCATCAGGCCGACGCGGACGTCAATGCCGCGCGCGTGATCCTCCTGCGGGCGCAGTTGGCGCCCACGAGAGCACCGGGCACTGCTCGGGGCAAGCTGCACGATGCAGCTTGACCACGCTCACAACGAATCCGTCATGACGTAGTTTTGGCCTGGTCGTCGAAGAGGTCCGCAGCACGCCAGCCTCATACTACCCGCGCACTCGCCCACGGGGTGCCCGGAAGTCCTTAACGTGGTAGAATAGGGCGTTATGGCCGCGCGGACTGCTCAGGAGATTTGGATCGACGACAAGGCGCGCCGCGCCGGCTATGCCGACGGGGCGGCGTTCGCACAGGCCCATGAGCTGAAGAACTACCGGCTCCAGCAACTCTACCGGGCTGCCACGAAAGAACTGGTCGCCGAGGTCGGCGAGGTCAGCGTCCTGCCCAAGGAGCTGCGCGCAGCCCTGGCGGCGGAGAAGTTTTCGTTCGACGCGGTCGAGCCGGTCGTCATCCAGAACTCGAACGACCAGCAGACGATCAAGGGGCTCTTCCGGTTGCACGACGGCAACGAAGTCGAAGCCGTGCTCATGCAGCACTACGGCGAGCGCAACACCGTGTGCATCTCGAGCCAATCGGGGTGTGCGTACGCGTGCGCGTTCTGCTCGACCGGACAAGCGGGTTTCACGCGGCACCTCACGCCGACCGAGATCTTCGACCAGGCCCGTTACTTCGCGCGGCATCTCGCCGCGCAAGGCCGCAAGATCAGCAACATCGTCTTCATGGGGATGGGCGAGCCGTTCCATAACTACGCCTCGGTGATGGACGCCGTGCGTCTGCTCAACGACGCGCACGGCTTCGGCCTCGGTCACCGGCACATCACGATCTCGACCGTCGGCGTCGTTCCGCAGATCGAGCAATTCGCCGAGGAAGGCATCCAAGTCAACCTTGCGATCTCGCTGCACGCCGCGACCGACGACGTGCGCTCGTCGATCATGCCGGTCAATCACAAGTGGCCGGTCGCGCAGTTGATGGACGCCGTCGGCCGCTACATCGAGAAAACGAACCGCAAGGTGTTCTTCGAGTACGTGATGCTCGACGGCGTGAACGATCGGGCCGAAGATGCTGAAGCACTCGCGCGGTTGATGCGCGGCTCGCTCTATCACGTCAACATCATCCCCTATAACAGCACGCCCGATGCGAAACTCGGCCCAACCGGCGATCAGCGCATCCGTGCGTTCAGCGCGATTCTCGAAGCGAAGGGCATCGCGTGCACCGTGCGCATCCCGATGGGCCGCGATATCGCGGCGGCCTGCGGCCAGCTCCGGGCCGAAACGCAACCCCGCGCCCACGCGAGCTAGGGTTTGGCGCGTCCGAAGGTTCGCGATGACGTCGCGATGGTGGAACTCGCGGCCGAAGACCTGATCGACGAAACGTCGCTGTCGGCTATAAAGGCGGAAGGGGCGCAACTGACCGGGACGGACGTGCGCAATCTTGCGATCGCGCAATCGCGGCTGACGCGCGTCAACTTGGCCGAGAGCCGGCTCCCGCGTCTGAACCTCACCGACGTCGAGCTGGTCGACTGCAATCTCTCGAACGTCAAAGCGACGGACGGTTCGTTCCGGCGAGCAGCGTTCACCAAGAGCAAGCTCACGGGCATCAACCTGACCGGCAGTTCGCTCGGCGACATCGAGTTCGTGAATTGCCTGATCGATTTTGCCCTATTCGACCGGGTGAGCCTCAAGCAGGTCACGTTCCGGAGCTGTCAGATGCGCGACGCCGATTTTTCGGAGACGATCCTGGATCGCGTGCACTTCATCGAGTGCGACCTTGCGCGCGCGACGTTCGACCGCGTTCGCGTCGTTGGGTCGGAAATGCGGCACTGCACCATGAGCGGACTGCGCGGCCTCGGCCAGTTGAGTGGCATCGCGATGGAATGGAGCGATATCCTAGCGCACGCCGAGCTGTTCGCCGGCGAACTGGGCATTCGCATCGCCGGGGAGCCCGGCGAGGACGGCGATTGACGGCTCGCACGCGTTCGATCGTAACGCACGCGGTCGCACTGACCGCGCTGTTTTACGCCTGGCGCTCGTTGCGCGTCCTGGGCGGTTGGATGCGCGTCCCGGTGGTAGAGCCTGATGCGACCCTGCCGTCACTCTCAATCGTCGTGCCGGCGCGTGACGAAGAACGGAACATCGAGCCTTGCGTGCGATCCTTGCTCGCACAGCGCGGGATCGATGCGGAAGTGATCGTCGTCGACGATCGATCCGGCGACGAGACCTCCACCATCCTCGCGCGTTTACAACGTGAATTTCCGGCACTGCAAGTCGTGAGAGGCGAGGCGTTGCCCGAGGGTTGGGTCGGCAAACCGTGGGCGTGCTCGCAAGGGGCACGTCGCGCCCGTGGCGAGTGGCTGCTGTTCACCGACGCCGATAGCCGGCACGCGGCGTTTGCCTCGGCGTCCACGCTTGCGTTCGCGCGTTCGCACGGCGCGGATGCGCTCTCGATCATGACCGGGCAAGATCTGGAAACGCTCGCGGAACGGGCAATGCTTCCGGCGATCTTGCAAATGATCATCTTCGCGAGCGGAATGATTTCCGAGATCAACGATCCGCAGCGCCCCGATCGCGCGCTCGCGAACGGTCAGTATCTGCTCGTTTCGCGCGCTGCGTACGATGCGCTCGGCGGGCATGCAGCGCTGCGCGGCGAGATCGTCGAGGACATCGAGTTTGCGCGCCGGCTCAAACGCGACGGACGTTTCCGCTTGATCGTTGCGGAAGGCACGCAATTGGTGCACGTGCGCATGTACCGCTCGTTCCGCGAAATTTGGGACGGCTTCACCAAGAACATGTACCTCGGCGCGCGTGGCGACATCCGGGCGATTGCGGGCGGCGTCGCCTTTTGCGGCGCGCTTTCCGCGGCTCCGCCGCTGCTCGCGTGGGCCTCGCTGCGGCGCGGCGACCGGGCTCTGGCCGCCGAGGCACTCGCGGTGTCCGCCCTCGTGATCGCCGTTGCGGACCGGGGTGCGACCTATGTCTCGATGCCGCGCCGGCTCGCGGTGTTTGCGCCGTTCGGTATCGGGATGTTCGGTGCGATCGCGCTCAATTCGACGCGCCGGGCCCTCACCGGTGCCGGATTCGCGTGGCGGGGCCGCCATTATCCCGCGAAGAACGACGCGAGATGACCTCCGGAGAAACCACCGAAACCACGCCCCGCGTCACGATGGAAGAAGTCACCGCGCTCGCCAAACGTCGCGGTTTCATTTTCCAATCGAGCGAGATCTACGGCGGCATCGGCGGCTTCTTCGATTACGGTCCGCTCGGCGCGATTCTCAAGCGCAACGTCAAGGACGCCTGGTGGCGTGAGACGGTGGAACTGCGCGACGACGTCGTGGCGTTCGATTCATCGATCATCATGCACCCGCAGACGTGGGTTGCCTCGGGCCACGTGGCGGCGTTTCACGACAAACTGGTCGATTGCAAGAACTGCAAGCACCGTTTTCGTGCCGACCACATCGCTTCGCTCGACAAGTGTCCCGACTGCGGGATGAGCGGCACGCTGACCGAACCGCGCAACTTCAACTTGATGATGAAGACCGCGATCGGTCCGATGGAAGATTCGGCGTCGCAAGCCTATCTGCGGCCGGAAACCGCTCAGGGCATCTTCGTCAACTTCAAGAACATCTATCAGAGCGCGCGCAAGCGCCCGCCGTTCGGCATCGCGCAGATCGGCAAGTCGTTCCGCAACGAGATCACGCCGGGCAACTTCACTTTTCGCGTGCGCGAGTTCGAGCAGGCGGAGCTGGAGTATTTCGTGCCCGACGACGGCAACGACGTCGCCGTCTACGAGATGTGGGTCGCGGCGCGCAAGAAGTGGTACAGCGACTACGGCGTGCGCGCCGACCGCCTGCGCTTCTACGAGCTGACGCCGCAAGAGCGGCCGCACTATGCCAAGGCCGGAACCGACGTCGAGTATCTCTTCCCGTGGGGTTGGGGCGAGCTCGAATCGATCGCGCACCGCGGCACCTACGACCTCGACGCGCACATGAAGCTCTCGGGCAAGGACCTGACGTACTTCGATGAGGCCTCCAAGGCCAAGTACACGCCGATCCTCATCGAGAGCTCGGCCGGCATGGACCGCACGACGCTCACGATGCTGATCGACGCCTACGAGAACGAAACGACGGTCGATCCCGAGAGCGGTAAGGAGACGAAGCGCGTCGTGCTGCGTTTCCACCCGAAGATCGCGCCGATCCAGGTCGGCGTCTTTCCGCTCGCGCGCAACAAGCCCGAACTGGTCGAGCGCGCGCAGCGCATCGAACGCGGGCTACGGCCGTTCTTCCGCACGCAGTACGACGAGGGCAACGTCGGCCAGCTCTATCGCCGTCAGGACGAGATCGGTACGCCGGCGTGCATCATGGTCGACTACGATACGCTCACCGACGGGTCGGTCACCGTGCGCGACCGCGACAGCATGCGCCAGGACCGTCTCGCGGAAGACAAGCTCGCCGGCTACCTCGCCGACCGTTTGGGCCTGCCGTAGTGGATTCACGTTCCGTGAATCCGTCGCGTTTGGGCCGCGCCCAAGCCGCCTACGAGGCCGAAGGTTTCGGCCGCAGCGAAAGCACATTTCCGGGTATGATCATGCGGCTTTGCGGCTTTCTCGCCGTTCTCGGACTCATTTCCAGCGTGACCGTTGCGTCGGCCCAGTCCGCCCCGCCGATGCCCAAGAAAGTCACCGCGTTCTACATGTGCAATGGGCTGCACCAAAAAGCGATCTACGACAACGTGAAAAATCGCGTGTCGTTCGTGTGGGGCGCCAAGGACTACCATCTGCCGCGCGTTCCGTCGGCCGACGGCTCACGCTACGCGGGCAGCGATCTCGAGTGGTGGTCGAAGGGCCCCAACGTGACGCTATCGACCCTACCCGAGCACACCGTCCTCACAACTTGCACCCCCGGCCACCGCTTCTAACACATCTCTACGGCGCTCTGCGAATGTGGAGCGCTGTTTTTTCTCTGATGACAGATGTCGGGTAAGGCCGCGCGCACCAAGAGCCTTTTTACTCGGAGCTCTATTATGCCACGACCGCTGGTTAGGATGCCAGCGTCGCGGCGATCGTGGAGCGCAGGCGCTGGACGGCGTCGCGGATTTCGTCTTGGGTGATGATCAACGGCGGGATGAACCGTAAGGTGTTGCGGCCGGCCGCGTTGATGATCAGCCCGAAGTCGAGCCCGTGCGGCACGAAGTCGGAGGCTTTGTGGCCCTCGCGCACTGGGAGGCCCAGCATCAAGCCGTGACCGCGCGGGGGCTCGAAGACGTCGGGCCACTGATGGGCGATCGCGCGCAGTTCGTTGCGCAAGAGGGCCCCGACCGTTTCGACGTGGGCGTCGAGATCGAGGACGTCGCGGATCGCCAGATGCTCGAGCGCGGCGGCCGCCGGAACCGGGGAGCCGCCGAAGGTCGTGCCGTGATCGCCGGGTTTGAGACTCGTGGCGGCATCGCCGCGCACGATCAGCGCGCCGATGGGCAGACCGTTCGCGAGTGACTTCGCCAGCGTGAACGCGTCCGGCTGCACGTCGTAGAGCTGCGAGGCGAACAGGCGCCCCAGCCGTCCCATGCCGACCTGCACTTCATCGAAGATCAACAGCGCGCCGCGCTGCGTGCAGAAGTCGCGGGCGGCGGCCAGAAATTCGGGCGTTGCGGGCAGCACGCCGCTTTCGCCCTGTACCGGCTCGACGATGAATGCCGCCGTGCGATCGTCGATCGCCGACGAGAGCGCGTCGATATCGTTGAACGGCGTGAACGCGAAGCCGCTCGGCAGCGGCGCGAAGCCTTCTTTGTACGCCGGCGCGTCGGTCGCCGCAAGCGCACCCAGGGTGCGGCCATGGAACGAACCGTTGCAAGCGAGGATCGTCGTGCGCTCTTTTTCACCCTTGCGCCAGGCGAACTTGCGCGCGAGCTTGATCGCGGCTTCGTTTGCTTCGGCGCCGGAATTACAGAAGAAGACCGCATCGAAGCCCGAGAGTTCGGCTAGGCGGTCGGCCAGAATGCCGGCGGGTTCGTGGTGATAGAGGTTGCTGCAGTGCACGAGCGTTGCCGCCTGATCGGCGATCGCGCGCGTGATGCGCGGGTGCGCGTGACCGAGTGCGCACACCGCGATGCCGGCCACCATGTCGAGGTACCGGTTTCCCGATTCATCGAAGAGGTACACGCCCTCGCCGCGCACGATGTTGATCTCTTGACGCGCGTAGTTCGCCATCAAATGCGGATGCCGCGTCACGATCCGCGCACCTTGCTGAGCTGTGGGAATCAAACTCATCGAACCGAGCCCTTCTAACAATTCCTTTGATCGGAGCGCAGCGCAGCGAGCACCGCCAAGGACGTGACGGAGTCACGTCCGGTAATGTGCGTTAATCCTGACGTAATCGGTGGAGAAATCGCAGCCCCAGCCGGTGGCCGTGGCGTCACCCATGCCGAGATCGAGCGTGATCTCGATCGTCTGTTCTTCGAGCAAGAGGTGCGCCTCGGCTTCGCTCAACGCTTCGATCGCGCCGACTTCGACCCACGCCTGGCCGCCGAGTTTCAACGACCACTTTTCCGGATCGAGCCCCGCGCGCGCGGCACCGGCCGAAGCGATGATGCGGCCCCAGTTCGGATCCTCGCCGTAGAGCGCGGTCTTCACGAGCGAGCTGTTGATCACCATGCGCGCGATCGTCCGCGCCTGGGCTTCATCCTTGGCGCCGGTGACGTTGAACACGAGCGTCTTGGTCGCGCCTTCGCCGTCGCGCACCATCGCCACGGCGAGGTCGCGGCAGAGCGCGGAGAGTGCGGCGCGGAAGCCCGGCGTGGCACCGTCGGTGCCCGGACGCGCGAACGCGTAGCACGAGTCGTTGGTCGACATGTCGCCGTCGACCGAGATCATGTTGAAGCTGCCGTCGCACGCTTCACGCAACGCGGCTTGCAGGCCGGCGCGCGACATCGGCGCGTCGGTGACGATGAATGAGAGCATCGTTGCCATCGAGGGGCTGATCATCCCCGAACCCTTGGCGATGCCGCCGACGACATAGCGATGATCGCCCTCGTGCCACGCGTACGCGGCCATCTTCGGCACGTGATCGGTGGTCATGATCGCCTCGGCTGCTTCGAAGCACGCCTCCGGTCCGTGTGAGAGCGCTTTCACCGCGCGCTCGAGGCCCTTGGAAAGGCGGTCCATCGGCAAATACACGCCGATGACGCCGGTCGATGCGACGACGACTTGGGTCGGGCGCAAGCCGAGCAGCGCCGCGGCTTGGCGGGCGGTGGCGCGCGCATCGCGCAGCCCGCGCTCGCCCGTGCACGCGTTCGCGCAACCGGCGTTGGCGACGATCGCACCCATTTGCTCGCCGTCGAACTCGAGATGGCTCGTGGAAGCGATCAGCGGCGCGGCTTTGATTTCGTTGGTCGTCACGACCTCGGCGCAGACGTGCGGGCCCTCGAGCGCGATCAACGCGAGATCGGTCTTGCGCTTCTTGATCCCGGCGTGAACGCCGGCCAGACGGACGCCCGGAACGGCACCGAGGCCGCCCCGGACCTCGATGAGCCGAATCGATTCAGCCGACAGCGGTGCGAGCATCGAGTCCACGTTCCTCCGGAAGTCCCAGCATGATGTTCATGTTCTGCACGGCTTGGCCGGCCGCGCCTTTGCCGAGGTTGTCGAGCGCGGAGAGGATGTGGATCACCCCGTCACGCTGCGCGACCTTGAGCTGCGCGTTGTTGGTCTTCTCGACGGCCGGCAGATGCGGCACGCGCCTGTCGGTGAACACCGTCACGAACGGGTTGTTCGCATAGAAGCGCAGATAGAGCGCTTCGACGTCGGCGCGCGCGATCGGTGCCCGCGGGACCAAGTACACGTCGGCCAAGATGCCGCGCCGCAACGGAACGACGTGGGGTGAGAAGATGACCGGCGCGTCGATGCCCGCGGCGCGCGCTTCCTGAACGATCTCGGGCTGATGCCGATGTCCTTCGAGACCGTAGGGGAACACGTCTTCGGCGACTTCGGCGAAGAGCGTCTGCACTTTGGGATTGCGGCCGGCGCCGGTGACGCCGCTCTTCGCATCGATGATGACCGTGGCGATGCGATCGCCCAGCGAGCCGAGCGGAATCACCGCGAGCAAGGACGCGGTGACGTAACAACCCGGATTGGCCACGAACGAACTCTTCGCGATCGCGTCGCGATAGCGCTCGGGCAAACCGTAGACCGCGCCTTCGGCTTTATCGACGAGCCGGTAGGCATCGGAGAGGTCGATGACGCGCGCGCCGGCGGCGAGCAGCGCGGGCGCGTGCTCGCGCGCGACTTCATGATTCCCGGCCAGAAACACGACGTCGCCCGGCCGCACGCGTTCGCGTACCGCACCGGTCGGGGAGCAGACGATCTCGATCGCCGGCAGCGACGGGAACAGATCGCACATGCGGGCGCCCGCGGAGCTGCTGCTCTCGACGGTCGCGATCGTGACGTCGGGATGCACGGCGAGCAGGCGGATCAGTTCAGCCGCGGCGTATCCGCTCGCGCCGACGACGTGGACGGCGGTCATGCCAGCCCCTTCGCGATCGAGTCGATCTCGCGCTGCGTTGCGGCGATCGATACGGCGACCATATCGGGATTGGGCGAGCCGCTGGTGCGTTTAGCCCGGATAGACGCCGCGCCGTCGAGCGGAGCGTCGGCCACGCCGATCGCTTCGATGTCGCCGTCGTCGAGGGCGCGGCCCTGCCGTTCGGCCAGCAGCACGCGTTCGCCGACCGCCGCATGCGCGTCGCGCGCGGTCGCGCCGCCCGCGATCATCGCATCGGCGAGATCGGTCGCCACCGTGTAGCCCTCGGCGGCGCGCGCTTCCATGGTGTCGGCGTTGAAGTGCAGGTGCGAGAAGGCGCGAGCGAACGCGTCGAGCGCGGCCAGCGCGTGTTCGGTGCCGTGCACGATCTGGGCCTTGGTCTCTTGCAGATCGCGATGATAGGAGAGACCGATGCCGCTGGTGCTGGCGAGTGCGCCCGTGTACGTGCCGAGCGTACGCGCCGCGGCGGCCCGCACGAGTTCGAACGGATCGGGATTTTTCTTCTGCGGCATCAAGCTCGAGCCGGTTGCCGCCGCGTCGCCGAGACGGGCATAACCGAACGCCGGCGTCGTCCAGAGCACGAACTCCTCGCTCGGGCGCGACGCCGCGACCGCCGCGCGCGCGGCGGCGTGCAGCAGATCGAGCGCGACGTCGCGGTCACCGACGGTGTCGAGCGCGTTGCGCGAGGGTTCGGCGAAGCCGAGTTCGCGCGCGGCCGCGATGCGGTCGAGCGGGAGCGACGAGCCGGCAAGTGCGGATGATCCGAGCGGGCAGAAGCGCGCGGCATCGCTCGCGACGCGGGCGAAGCGGGCGGCGGCGCGCACGAAACCTTGCGCGGCGGCGTCGAGCCAGAACGCGAGCGAGACGGGCTGTGCGGGCTGCCAGTGGGTGGTAGCGGCCAAGAGCGTGCCGTCTTCGAGCGCGCCGAGCGCGCGTTCTTCGAGCGCGCCGGCGATGCCAAGCGTCAAGTGCGCGCCCTTGACGGCGCGGTCGCGGGCATAGAGCAGCAGCGTCGTGGCGACTTGGTCGTTGCGGCTGCGCCCGGCATGTAAGGATGCGCCCGCCTCGGGCGCGAGTTCGCGCACGCGCGCATCGATCGCGCCGTGGATGTCTTCGAACGTGCCGGCCCGCGCGAACGCCGTCAGCGTGCCGTCGCCGATCTCGTCGGCCACGACGTCGAGGGCCGCGTGCAACTCGCCCGCCGCGACGCCGGTGAGCAGCCCGCCGCCTTCGAGCGCGGTGACGTGCGCGCGCGAGCAGCGCACGTCGAACGGTGCCAGCACCAGATCATCTTCGAGCGAGGAGCCGAACGCGATCAGCGCGGCGTCCGGGGCGACGGCGAACCGTCCTCCCCATTGCAGTGCCGCCGCCTCGCCCGTGGTTGCCATGATTCTCCTGTATTTCCTTACGTGTCGGCGCGCATGTCTTCGAAGCGCTGCATTACCATGGAAAGCTTTTCGGGGTCGTCGATGATCACCAGGACCGTATCGTCGCCGCCGAGCGTTCCGAGAATTTCCGGCCAGTCAGCCGAATCGATAGCCGAAGCAACCATCATCGCGCTGCCCGGCGGGGTTCGCAGGACGATCTGATTCACGCTGCCGCGCACGCTGCCGACCAGTTCGGCGATGATGCGGTGCAGGCGCGAGGAGAACATCGGCCCGAGATTGGGTTCGATGTACTTGAACTGATTGCCGCCGCCGCCCTTGAGCGGCACCTTCATCAAGCCGAGTTCCTTAATGTCGCGCGAAATCGTCGCTTGGGTGACCTCGTAGCCCTGTTGTTCGAGCAGGGTTCCGAGTTCTTCTTGCGAGCGCACCGGGCGCGCGGCGATCAACGCGAGGATCGCCCGCTGGCGCTTCGTTTTCGGTTGAAGTAAATTCGCGTCGACGACGTTCACTATTCTTCTCCCAATCCGCGCAGGTCGGTCATCAGCGCGAGCAGCAGCGCCTTCTGCGCGTGCATCCGGTTTTCGGCTTGGTCGAACACGACGCTGTGCGGTCCGTCGATCACGCCGGCAGTGACTTCTTCGCCGCGATGCGCGGGCAGGCAGTGCATGAAGAGCGCGTGCGGTGCCGCCGCCGCCATCAGCTCTTCGTTGACCTGATAGGGCCGCAGGGCGGCGGCGTTGCGTTCGCTGTAGGCTTCCTCGCCCATCGAGGTCCACACGTCGGTGTACACGACGTCGACGTCGCGCACGGCCCGCAGCGGGCTCGTGAACGCGCGCGCGGTGACGTTGTAATTCTTGCCGAGCTCGACCACGCGAGCCAGCAGCGCATCCGGCGGCCGGTGCGTGATCGGCGATGCGAACGTCACCGACATTCCGCTCATCGCGGCGGCTTCGGCCAGCGAAAAGGCCATGTTGTTCTTGCCGTCGCCCACGTAGGCGAGCCGCAGCCCGTGCAGCGTGCCGAAGCGCTCTTTGATCGTGAGCACGTCGGCCAGCGCCTGACACGGATGCGCGGCTTGCGAAAGCCCGTTGATCACAGGCACCGTCGATGCCGCGGCAAAGCGCTGCAGCGGTTCGTGTTCGTGCGTGCGCACGACGATCGCATCGGCATACCGCGAGAGCACGCGCGCGACGTCCTCGGGCGTCTCGCGCTTGCCGAGCAAGAAATCCTGACCGTGAGCGACCACGGCATGGCCGCCCAACTGCGTCATCCCGATTTCGAACGAGACCCGCGTCCGCAAACTCGGTTTCTCGAAGAGCATCGCAAGGCTCTTGCCCTGGAGGAAGTGCTGCTGTTCACGGCCGGCTTCTTTGAGCGCGCGAGCCGTACCGAGCAAGCTCGCCAGCTCGTCGGGGGAGAGGTCCAGCATCGTCAGCACGTTGCGCCCACGCAGGCGCCCGGCCGCAGGCATCGCTAACATTGCATAATTATACATCGACTGTATATTGAGGTCAAGCCCGCCCGGCTCGGGAGACCCCGGCGGGACGGCGAAGGCCCCGGCGATGGAAAAGTTCGTTCCGCTGATCAGCTCCAGGCGCACCGGGCCGCTGGGCATGGCCCACTTACCGCGGTTCTGGGTGAAAATGCGCGCCAATGCAGTGGGTTTGCTCGCTGAGGGCTACCGCCATGGGGCCGGCGGCACGGACGAAGATCTGCTGACGACGTTCGGGATCGACCTGGGCGCCTTCACCGCCTTTATCGCGACCGCGCCCGACTACTTGGCGTGCGAGGCCTGGGTGCGCGAGAACGCGGCCGATACGTCGCCCGAAAAGATCCGCGCCTTCACCGACCACTGGCTCTCGTTCGTGATGCCCGAACCACGTCAAACGGAGTGGACTACCCGCTTCGGCCTCGCTCCGGGAACGTACACCAAGGCGATGGCGCTCAACGAGCTCGATGACTGGGATCTCGTGCACGAACAGCTGCGCGCGCCGGACGCGCCCACGACGCCGCTCGTGCCGGCGATCAGCAGCGCGCTGGAGGGCCCGCTCGGTGCGCTGCACCTGCCGCGCCTGTGGATCAAACGCCGCGCGTTCGCCGCGGGCCGCTTGCCCGAAGGGTATCGCATCGGCGCCAAGGGCTTCGATGCGAAGGTGGCCGAGATACTCGGCTTCGATTACGAGGCGCTGGCCGCGTACATCGATGCCGAAGCGCCGAGCTATCTTGCCACGGAGAAATGGGTGCGCGAGAACGCCAAGACGTTGAACGCCGAGACGATCGCGGCCCTCAACAAGCACGTGCTCGCGACCAAGCTGCCGGAGCAGTATGCGCCCGGCATGCGCGCGCGCTTGGGTTTGCCGGATTCGTACGTTTTGAGTATTCCGATCAACGATCTCGATGATTGGCTCGAATTGCACGAAGCGCTCAAGGCCGTCGCGCCGGTTTAGCGTGCGGCGCGCGGGCGCGTTCCTGCGGCTCGCACGTCCGGTCTTCTTGATCGGCGGCTTTGCCGGGTTCGGACTGGGTGCGGCGGTCGCGCGCTTCGACGGTTACGCGCTGGATTGGCGCGCCTATCTTTTGGGTCAGCTTATCGTCACGTCGTTTCACGTGATGGTGCACTTCGGTAACGACTACTTCGATCGCGAGACCGACGTGCCGGGCGTGCGGACGCCGTGGTCCGGCGGCAGCGGTGTGCTGCCCGAGGGCGCGTTGCCCGCGTGGGTCGCGCTCGCCGCCGCGCGTGCGTGCGCTGTGATCGGTTGTGCCGCGGCGCTGTTCGCCGCCGCGAGCGGCGCGTTCGTGCTCGCCGTCGTGGGGCTCGCGATCGGCGCGCTCGCGTGGGCCTACAGCGCGCCGCCGTTCCGTCTGCTCGCGCGCGGGCTCGGCGAACTCGACACCGTGGCGGTCGTCGCGCTGCTCGTTCCGTTCGCGGGCTACGCGGCCTTTGCACATACGCTGAGCGGACACGCGCTGATCGCGACCGTGCCCGGTGCGTGCGCGATGTTCGCGATGATGCTCGCGGTCGAGATGCCCGACGTTTCCGCCGATGCCGCGAGCGGCAAACGGAATCTCGTCGTGCGCTGGGGTATCGCGAGTGCGGCGATCGCCGCGCGGACGCTCGCGTCGGGCGCGGTGCTGCTGCTGCTCTTCGTGGGCAGCACGACGTTCGGGGCACCACCGCCGGCGTTCGTGGCCGTGATTCCGGTTGCGATCGTGGCGGCGGCGTTCGCCGCACCGCAATACGTCGCGCACTTATCGTTCGCGACGTTTCCGTTTCTCGGGGTGGCGCTCTACGGGCTGACGACGTGCGCGGGCATCGTCATCGTCCTGACCGGCGCCGCTTAGCTCTTGCGGCTGGCGTTCAGCGTGGTGGGGATCGTGTGCAGCGCCTTGCCGATCGGGCACGATTCTTTCGCCGTTTGAGCGAGCTGCGCAAACTCATCGTCCAGAATGCCGGCGACCACGACGACCGTCGTCAACTCGATCGACGGGATCGCGAAACCGCCGTCTTGACGGTGCAGGTGCACCTTCGCCGTGGTGTCGATCGAACTCGGCGAGTGTCCGGCGCGCGTCAGCGTCGCATCGAGTGCCATCGTGAAGCACGCGGCCAGTGAAGCGCCCAGCAATTCTTCAGGATTGGTGCCGGGCTCGCCGGCGAAGCGGGTTCCGAAAGAGTAGTCAGCGGTGATTTTCCCGCTGCCGGTGGTGATCGTGCCGTGACCTTTGGCTACGTCGCCCTCCCAATGAACGGAGGCGCCGCGAACGATATCGTCGGGAACATGCATGCCGCCCAAAAGGCGATCATCGCAGTGCGGGTTGCGGCGCCGCGGTCCCTGCCGCACGTCCGGCGAAGGGAGGTTCCGATGCAGGAGGACCTCGACCGCGCCCGGCGCCTGGCCGAACTCGACCGCACCGATGAGGCACGCGATGCCTATCTGCAACTGCTCGCCCGGGCGCCGGACGATCTGCGCGCGCTCAATGACTTCGGAACGTTTCTGATGCGGGGCGGTTATCGTGCGGCGGCGCGCACCGTCTACGAGCGCGCGCTCGCAATCGATCCGCAGGCGGCGCCGGCGCATGCCAACTTGGCCAACGTGCTCTTCGCCGACAACGCTTACGATGAAGCGCGGGCACACTACGAAGCGGCGCTCGCGATCGACCCGCACAACGCGGCGGCGCATCAGGGCCTCAGTTACGCGCTCACCCGGCTCGGGCGTGATGATGAAGCGCTGGTGCACCGGCGGCTCGGGTTCACCGGACGCGCGCTCACCACCGCACCGTTCCGCGGGGCGGGCCGTCCGGTCGACGTGCTGCTGTGCGTCTGCGCGGCCGGCGGCACGCTCTACACCGATACGTTCCTCGACGATCGCATCTTCCGCGTTACGACGCTGGTCGCCGACATGTACGACGGCACGCCGGCACGGCCGCAGGTCGACGTCGTGTTCAACGCGATCAGCGACGCGGACCGCGCCGGCGCTGCGCTGGCGGCCGTGGAGGGGCTTTTGGCGCACAACACGCAGCCGGTGATCAACGCGCCGGCGCGCGTGCGCACCACCGCGCGGGCCGCGGGTGCCGAACGCCTCGCGGCGATCGCGGGCGTCGTCGCGCCGCGCATCGCGACGGTTCCGCTCGCTGCGCTGCGCGCGTCGGCCGCGGAGGTCGTGGCGCAGCACGGCTTCGCGTTTCCGCTGCTCGTTCGCGCGCCGGGATTTCATACGGGACAGCATTTCGTGCGCGTCGAGAGCGCGGCCGAACTGCCGGCGGCGATCGCCGGATTTCCCGGCGCCGACGCGCTCTTGATCGAGTACATCGACCTGCGCGGCGAGGACGGACGCGTCCGCAAGTATCGCGTGATGGCCGTCGGCGGCACGCTCTACCCGCTGCACCTCGCGGTGTCGCGCGAATGGAAGGTGCACTATTTCACCGCCGACATGGCGTCCGATGCGGCGAACCGGGGAGAAGACGAGCGCTTTCTCGCCGACCCCATAAATACCATAGGTACGCGCGGGTGGGCGGCGCTGGGCCGGATTCGCGACGCGCTCGGGCTCGAGTACGCCGGGATCGATTTCGGGATCGACCGCACCGGACGCATCGTCGCCTTCGAGGCGAACGCGACGATGATCGTACTCCCGCCCGGGCCCGATACGATCTGGGACTACCGGCGCGCGCCGGTTGCACGCATCGTCGATGCGGTTCGGGCCATGCTGCTTGCTCCTCAATGAGCCCGCGAGGCGGGTCGCGTATCACCGGGCATGCACGCTCAGGTAGGAATCGTCGGAGCCGGGCCGGCCGGCCTCATACTCTCGCATCTGCTCCATCGCGCCGGCATCGAGTCGGTGATCGTGGAGGCGCGTTCGCGTGCGTACTGCGAGGGCCGCATCCGGGCCGGGGTACTGGAACACGGCAGCGTCGATCTGTTGAACGCGACCGGTCTCGGCGAACGGATGACGCGCGAGGGCTTGGTTCATCGCGGCATCTACTTGCGTTTCGGCGGACGCAGCCACCATATCGACTTCGCCGAGCTGACCGGCAAGACGATCATGGTCTACGGCCAGCACGAAGTCGTCAAGGACGTGATCGCTGCGCGGCTCGCCGCGGGCGGCACGATTCTCTTTGATTCGAGCGACGTTTCGATCGAGCGCTTCGATACCGCGCAGCCTTCGATCCGCTTTCGCGACGCGAATGGCGAAGCCCAGCGCCTTTCCTGCGATTTCATCGCCGGCTGTGACGGTTTTCACGGCGTCTGCCGCCCGAGCGTTCCCGCCGGCGAGCTGACGTTCTTCGATCGCATCTACCCGTTCGCGTGGCTGGGAATTCTGGCCGACGCGCCGCCGGTGTGCGATGAGCTGATCTATTCCCATACCGATCGGGGCTTCGCCCTGTTCAGCCAGCGGTCGCCGGCCGTGCAGCGGTACTACTTACAGTGCACGCCGGATGAAGACATCGACGAATGGTCCGACACGCGCATCTGGCATGAATTGCAGGCCCGCTTGCAGGGCGAAGATCCGCCCGAACTCATCGAAGGCGTGATCACGCAGAAGGGCGTGACCGCGATGCGCAGTTTCGTGACCGAACCGATGCAGTACGGACGCTTGTTCCTGGCCGGCGACTCGGCGCACATCGTGCCGCCGACCGGTGCAAAGGGCATGAACCTCGCGATCGCCGACGTGGCGGCGCTCTCGGCCGGGCTCGAGCGCTACTACCGCGACGGATCGATGAGCCTGCTCGACGGGTACTCCGCGCACGTGCTCAATCGCGTGTGGCGGGCCGAGCGCTTTTCGTGGTGGATGACGTCGATGCTGCACCGCTTCGACGATCAGAGCGCGTTCGATCGCAAGCTGCAGCTCTCCGAACTCGAATACATCACGAGCTCGCACGCCGGATCGCAAAGCCTGGCCGAGAACTACGTCGGCTTCGCGATGACCTGACGCCGTTCGACGGCGAGCGTGAAGGCGAACCCGGCCAGTACGAGCACGCCCGAGATCGCGAAGATCTGCGCGTACGCCGCGGCATCTTGCTGCAACACGATCGCCACGAGCGCGGGCCCCGCAGCGGCGCCGGCGATGCGCAGCAGGTTGAAGAAGCCGATGCCCGCGCCGTAACGCCCCGCCGCCGTTTGCGTTGCGCCGGATGCGCCGGCCGTATATTGCGCGGCGAGCGCGGCGCCGAGCAGCACCATCGCCGGGAAGAACATCCACAGGCCGAGTTGCAGGTACACCGTCAGCGCCAGCAACGCGGCGGCGGCAGCAACCGCGATCAGCCCGAGCTGGATCGTCCCGCCGCTGCCGTAACGCCGCACGAGGACGCTCGAAAACGGTGCGATCAAGGCCATGGCGAGCGGCATCGTGAGCGTGATGAAGCCGGCGGCAGCAACCGGTACCGCCAGCGCTTGCCGGAGGTAGAGCGGAATCGCGAGCAGCGCCGCGGCAAACGCGAGTGTCGAGGCGAAGATGCCGACGCAGCTGGTGACGTACGACGGCTCGCGGAACGCCTGCGGCGATACGAACGGTGCCGGCGCCGTGCGGATCACCCAAATGAACGCGAACAAACTCGCGCCGCCGCCCAACGCGATCAGCGCCAGCCATGGCGAGCGCAGGCCGAGCTGCGGAATCGCCGTGAGCGCACTGAGCAGCAACAGCGCGGCCAGCGTGAGCGTGCCCGCGCCGCGCCACTCCAGCGGTTGCCGCCGCGGGACGTCGCCGGGCAGATAGCGCCACGCGCCGATGCACGCAAACACCGCGATGAACGCGGCCGGCAAGAAGATCGAACGCCAGCCGAAGAGGCTCGTGAAGATGCCGCCCAGCGGCGGCCCGAGCGCTTGTCCGGCGCTGTTCGCCATCGCCCACGCGCTGAGCGCGAGGGGCCGGTCGCCGGGATCGTAGAGTTCGGCCAAGAGCGTCATCACCAGCGGCACGATGCCGGCGGCTGCCGCGCCTTGCACGATGCGCACGACAACGAGGACGGCGAGGTTCGGAGCGACCGCGCCCACGACGCTGCCGATTCCGTACACGGCAATGACGATGCAGTACACCTTGCGGCGCCCGAAGCGGTTGCCGAGCCAATCACCGAGCGGCAGCAACGTCGCGAACGTGATCGCTTGCGAGGTGATGAGCAGCGATGCATCCGCGATCGAAACGTGCAGGTCGCGGGCGATGTCGGCGATCGGCACGTTGAGGATCGTGCTGCCCAGTACCGACATGAACGTGCCGGAGACGACCGCGACGGTCGCGATCGTGCGCCCGGAGGGATTCCGGGTCTCCGCTGAGGACGCCATTGGAATCCTCGCTTGACGAGAATGCCAGGACGTCCCTCCCCCGCGGTCATACACTAGACCGCATGAAGGTCTTTGTCTTCGATCTCTTGCCCTATGGTGAAAATCTCGCGCACCTGCAGGTCGGCAAAGAGCTTCCATATCCGCTCTCTCGGAAGTATTTCAAGCCCGACGTCGCCGTGCGCACCTACGCGGAACATCTCGACGCATGGGCGCTGATGGACGAGCTCGGATATGACGGTGTCGGGTTCAACGAGCATCACACCTCGCCGTACGGGCTGATGAATTCGCCGAACTTGATGGCGGCATCGGCGGCGCAACGCACGAAGAACATCAAGCTGCTGATTTACGGCAACTTGCTGCCGCTGCACGAGCCGCTGCGGTTGGCCGAAGAGCTGGCGATGCTCGACTGCCTCTCGAACGGCCGCCTGATCTCGGGCTTCGCGCGCGGCATTCCGCGCGAGTACAACGTGCACAACGTCAAGCACGCGGAGTCGCGCGCGCGTTTCGAAGAAGCCTACGACATCATCACGCGGGCTTGGACCGAAGACGTGTTCTCCTACGAGGGCAAGTTCTGGTCGTATCGCGACGTGGGGATCTGGCCGCGGCCGGTGCAGCAACCGATGCCGCCCGTCTGGACGCCGATTTCGAGCAGCAAGGAATCGATCGAGTGGGCCGGCCGGCACAATATCCCGATCACCCCCGGTCTCGGCTCGCGCGGGATGCGCGAAGACATCACGCGCTACTACGCGCAGTGTCTCGCCGCGGCCGGTCACACGATCACGCCCGGCCACCTGACGATCGGGATCGAAGCGTATGTCGCCGACAGCAAAGCCCAGGCTGTGCGCGAGTACGGCCCGCACCATCTCTACTTCAACCGCGTGCTGTTCAGCCACGGCAACACGACCGAACTCGACCTCAACACGAAGACCGGCTATCTCAGCGATCAGTCGGCGAGCTTCATGCGCCCGGAAAATCTCGGAGCGGCGGCGCGTTCGCGTTCCGACTATCGCGACATGACGATGGCCGACGTCGAGCGGAAGGCCGAGACGCTGCCGTGGGGGACCGCGGCGGAAGTGCGCGACCGGATCATCGAAGACGCGGAACATGCCGGCGCCGAGACGGTGCTGATGAGCTTCAATCGCGGCGCGATGCCGCACGAGATGTTCGTCGAGCAGATCCGGCGGTTCGCCAAGGACGTTCTGCCGGCGCTGCAAGCGCATCAGATCACGACCGTGCCGTTCGCAGCGGGGGCCGTGACCTAAGCCTTGTCCCTCAAACGTCTCTTCGCGCCGGAGTTCCGTCAGCAACTGATCGCGTTGACGGTGGCATGCGCGTTCTTCATGGAAATGCTCGACGGCAGCGTGATCGCGACGGCGCTGCCGCAGATGGCGCAGTCGTTCCACGAGAACGCGGTCAACCTCAGCATCGGGATGTCGGCGTATCTGCTGACGCTCGCGATCTTCATCCCTTCGAGCGGCTGGATCGCCGACCGGTTCGGATCGAAGACGATCTTCCTGAGCGCGATCGCGATCTTCACCGTCGCCTCGGTGCTGTGCGGTATCTCGAATACGCTCTTCGAGTTCACCGCCGCGCGCATCGTACAAGGCGTGGGCGGCGCGATGATGGTGCCGGTGGGCCGGCTCGTGGTGCTGCGCAGCAGCGACAAGCGCGACCTCGTCAACATGATGCAGTTCATCTCGACGCCGGGTCTGATCGCGCCGATGCTCGGGCCGCCGGTCGGCGGTTTCATCACGACGTTCTCATCGTGGCGCTGGATCTTTTTCTTGAACGTTCCAATCGGCGTGCTCGGGCTCGTGCTGGTAATGGCGTTCATGGTCAACCACAAGATCGAAGAACGCCGCTCGTTCGACAGGTTGGGGTTCGTCCTCAGCGGAGCCGGTCTCGCCTCATTGCTCTTCGGCCTCGATCAACTCGGCCGCCCGAGCATTTCGCCCACGTTCACGGTGCTCCTGATCAGCTGCGGCGTGGTGGTCTGCGGTTTTGCCTACCTGCACCTGATTCGCACGGAGCATCCGCTGCTCGATCTCTCGCTCTTCCGGATCCAGACGTTCAAGATCTCGACGCTGCTGGCCGGCACCTCGTTCCGGATCGTGATCGGCACGACGCCGTTTTTGTGGCCGCTGCTCTTTCAAGTCGGTTTCGGCATGTCTGCGTTCGCATCGGGTTCGCTCACGATCGCCTGCGCGGTCGGCGACTTCATGACGAAATTCGTTTCAAAGCGGATCCTGCAGCGTTTCGGGTTCCGTCAAACCCTCACCATCAACGGGGTCTTCTGCGCGCTGGCCGTCGCCGCATGCGCGCTGTTCAGCGCATCCACGCCCGTCGTCGTCATCGCCGTCGTCCTGTTCATCATCGGCTGCTCGCGCTCGGTGCAGTTCGGCTCGTTCAACGCCTTGACGTACGGCGACGTGCCGCAAACGCGCATGAGCGCGGCGAGCTCGCTCGCCAGTACGCTGCAGCAGCTGGCGTTCGGTGTCGGCGTCGCCTACGGCGCGCTGGTACTGCACCTCGCAGCGCTCTGGAATGGACGCAGCGGAGGCTTCACCGTTGCCGACTTCCACCTCGCGTTCCTCGCCACGGCAGCGCTCGCGCTGTTCTCCGCGTTCTCGTTCACGCGCCTCGCCCCCAACGCCGGAGCCGAAGCCAGCGGCCACCAACCCCAAGAGCCCTCCGCGCCGGCAGTCGGCTACGCGACACGTAGTTGAGTCACCGTTGTGGGCGATAGTCGAAATTATCTATGTCATCCCGAGCTTGTCGAGGGACCGTCCCAATCTACACTACCGAGCGCGAGCGCGAAGGCGCGAGCAGTGGAGTAAAGAAAGAAAAAAAGTAGCCACTGCTTGCGCCTTCGCGCTCGCACGCAAATCGCCGAGATTTACTGCAGTTCCTCGACTGCGCGCCTTCGGCGCTCCGCTCGGAATGACTAAATAGTTTCGAGGGCGCCGAGTAGCGCGGCGGGGCCTTCGTCGACGGCCCGGTTGCAGAGTTCGTGCATTTCGGCGGTGTAGGCGGGCGACTTTGCTTGCAGTTCGGCGAACGAGAGCGGGACTTCGGGGTCGCCGGGCGGGTGTTCGAGCGTCAGCGTGTGTTCGCGGCCGTCGTTCATGCGCACTGTGACGCGTGCCGGCCATAGGCGCGGATACAGGGCGTCGAACGCATCACTTGCCACGACCTCGACGCGCTTCTCGAAAGCGAGGATCGCGTCGCTGAACGGTCCGGCGCGCACGACATCGTAGAGCACGCTGCGGTCGAGCGCGGCGGCGGCAACTTGGAAGGCTTGGCTCGTCGCCGTCGACAGGCGCTCCCCGGGGCGTGAGGGGTTCTCGATCATCCACGCGTAGTCGCGCGGAACCTCGACGCGCACGTGGGCGACCTGCGCCGGATCGATGCGTTCGCGCTCGCTCAACGCGATGTACGCGGCCGCTCCCGAGAGCGCTTGGCGTGACGTGCAGAACGGTTTTTGCGCGAGTGCGCCGATCTCGCCGTCGCCGATCGGACGCGCCGCGAGTTCTTCATCCATGACGTTCGGCAGCGCGACCG
>Ga0182030_10001498_pt1 | contig 48217 bp, 42 predicted proteins | sample 812S3MmetaG_FD_121299 | JGI IMG/M metagenome (GOLD analysis project Ga0182030, IMG submission 121299) | Permafrost microbial communities from Stordalen Mire, Sweden - 812S3M metaG (Illumina Assembly) | ecosystem: Environmental > Terrestrial > Soil > Wetlands > Permafrost | place: Sweden... | reverse complement strand
GGCCTTTCGCCGCAAGAGTACAACTTCGACCGCTACCTCAGCATTCGCGACATCCTGATCTATCAAGCCGGCTACTACGGCCTGCACGGCAAGGCCGTTCGTGCGCGCGCCGACGACCTGCTCGAGCGCTTCGGACTCACGTCGAAAGCGAAGCAGATCTATACGCGTCTCTCCGGCGGCATGAAACGCCGCCTGACGATCGCACGCGCCTTGATGTTCGAACCGAAGCTGCTCATCCTCGATGAACCCACGGCGGGTGTTGACGTCGAGCTGCGCTTGGAGCTGTGGTCGTTCTTGCGCGAACTCAACCGTGAAGGAACGACCATCATCCTGACCACGCACTATCTCGAAGAAGCGGAAGAACTGTGCTCGCGCATCGGCATCATTGAGGCGGGCAAGCTGGTCGCGCTCGAGGCGACGCGCAAGCTGATCGGCGAGCGCACGCTGCAAGACGTGTTCCTGGAGTTGACCCGCCGATGATCATCACGACCGCCGACCGCAGCCCGAACTTCATCGGCTTCCTGACGCTCGTAAAGCGCGAGATGGTGCGCACCTTCGCGATCATCAATCAGGTCATCTGGCCGCCGGTGATCCAGACACTGCTCTACGTCTTCGTCTTCGGGCTTGCGCTCGGCAGCAAGATTCCGACCGTGCAGGGCGTCAAGTACTCGCAGTTTCTCATCCCGGGCCTGATCATGCTGCAAGTGATCGATCAGACCTACGGCGAGGGCTCGAGCACGGTCTTCCAAGGCCGGTTCATGAACTCGATCCAGGAGCTGCTGATCGCGCCGCTCTCGGCGCTCGAGATGGTGATGGGCTACGTCGTCGCGGGCACCGCGCGCGCGCTCTTCATCGCGGCGCTCATCACGACGCTCGGTGCGGTGTTCGTGCAGACGCTGCCGATCCAGTGGGGCATCTACTTGCTGACGATCGTGCTCGTCGCGGTACTGTTCTCATCGCTCGGCATCATCTGCGGGCTCTTCGCCGAGAAGTTCGATCACATCGCGCTGCTGACGACGTTCTTCATCACGCCGCTGGTTTTCGTCGGCGGCGTCTTCACCTCGACGCAGTTCCTACCGCCGCTGGCGCGCACGATCTCGATGTTCAACCCGATGTTCTACATGATCAACGCGTTCCGCTACTCCTACACCCTCCACGGCGACGCCCCCCTCGCCATCTCCCTCGCCATCGTCACCACCCTAACCGTGCTCGCCTTCGGAACCGCATTGTGGCTCGTATCGATCGGCTTCAAACTCCGAACCTAACCCCAACGTAGACGCGTTGGAGCGCCGTTTTTTCCTCTGCAATGCCGAGCGAAACGCCGAACCACATTTCTGTCATCCCGAGCGAAGCGCCGTAGGGCGCGTAGTCGAGGGACGCGAGATAATCGTCCCGATTAACCGGGCAACTCCACCGATCGCGTATTTTGGCCTTGTCGCCGGCACGTAATGCAGCAGAAGAAGAGGCGTGCGCGGCTATTATGTTTACATGCTGCGTCCGTTTGCGGCGCTAGAAAAACGGGTTGTGGGCTTTTTCTTCGCCGATCGTTGATGGCGGGCCGTGGCCCGGGGCGACGACGGTGGCGTCGTCGAGGGCGAAGAGCTTGAAGCGGACGCTGTCGAGGATGTCTTTGTAGCCGGTTGCGGTGCCGAACGCGCCGCCGACGCTCCCGGCAAAGAGCGTGTCGCCGGTGAAGAGCGTCGAGCGGAAGAGGAAGCACGAACTGCCGTCGGTGTGTCCCGGGGTGTGCAGCATGCGGATTGCGGCGCTCGGGCCGAACGGTAGCTCATCGCCGTCGACGATCGGTTTCGCGCGTTTACCGAGGTCGCCGATCGCCGCGACATCGGAGCGGTGCATCACGATCTCGGCGTCGGGGAAGGCGCGCGAGATGTCGGCGGTCGCGTCGCAGTGATCGGCGTGCTTGTGGGTGATGAGGATGTAGCGCAGCGCGAAGGGGCCGTCGGCGATTGCGTTGAGGATCGTTGAGGGCAGGCCGGCGGGATCGATCAACGCGGCCGTCCGCCCGTCATCGAGGAAGAACAAGTAGCCGTTGGAGGGGTGCGGGTCGTGCGGGTGATGGCGCACGTTGCCGGGCAACGCAACGTGCGGCTCCCAGCGCCGGGCGGCGGAATCGGCGAGCTTGCCCGGATCGAGGCCCAGCAGCCTGGCGAGCGCGCGGGCTTCGGCGTCACTCGGGGCGCCGTCGCCCTTCTGCCATTCGGTGATGTGGGCCGCCGGCAGCCCGCTCCGCGCGGCCAGGGCGGCGGCGTCCAGGCCCGTTCCGCGCGACGCCTTGCGCAGGATGTCGCAGAAATCGTCTTCCAGCATGCGCGCTCTCTTTTCTGAACCGGACGCAAGCGCCTAGGGGTTGAAGGGAACGACATGTCCCGCAACCACAGGCCCGTCGCAATCATCGGATCCGGACCGGCCGGCCTCACCGCCGCCGTCTACGCAGCCCGCGCCAACCTCGCCCCGGTCGTCTTCGCCGGCGGCCTCTACGGCGGGCAACTGATGCTCACGACCGAGGTCGAGAACTACCCGGGTTTCCCGCAGGGCATCATGGGCCCCGAACTGATGGAGAACTTCCGGCTGCAGGCCGAGCGCTTCGGGTCCGTGATGCACTTCGTCGACGTGACGAAGGTCGATTTCGCGCAGGCGCCGTTCCGGTTGTGGACCGATGACGATGAATACACGGCCGACACCGTGGTCATCGCCACGGGCGCGAGCGCACGCTGGCTCGACGTGCCGCACGAGGCGCGCCTGCGCGGCCGCGGCGTTTCGACATGCGCCACGTGCGACGGCGCGTTCTTCCGCGACAAGCACATTGTCGTCGTGGGCGGCGGCGATTCGGCGATGGAGGAAGCGCTGTTCCTCACCCGCTTCGGTTCGAAGGTGACCGTGATCCATCGCCGGCCCTCGTTCCGCGCGAGCAAGATCATGGCCGACCGCGTGCTCGCGCACGAGAAGATCGAGATCATCTGGAACAGTGAAGTCACCGAAGTGCTGGGTGCGGAGAAAACCGAGGGACTCGGGCTGCGCAACGTCGAGACCGGCGCGACCAGCACGATCGATGCCGACGCGCTGTTCATCGCGATCGGTCACGATCCCAATACCGCGCTGTTCAAGGGTCAGATCGATCTTGATCCGATGGGCTACATCGTCTCCGCCGACGGCGTGACGACCAACATTCCCGGCGTGTTCGTTGCCGGCGACGTGTTCGACGTGCGCTACAAACAAGCGATCACGGCCGCCGGTTCGGGCTGCAAGGCCGCGCTCGAGGTCGAAAAATACTTGGAGGCTCACGAAGCCAAGCACACGACGGCGCTGGTCTAGACGGTGGGCATCGGACGCCGCATGGCCTTCACGGCCCTCGGCATGTTCATTCCGCTCGTGCTGGCCATTCTCGTATACATCGGCTACGTCTGGATCGGTATCGCGAACGGCACGGCGCGCACGGCCGGCACGATCGGCGGGCTCGGGCTGCGTGCGCCGGTAACGGTGATTCGCGACGCGCGCGGCGTGCCGCACATTCGCGCCGCATCGGTGCACGACGCCGCGTTCGCGCAAGGGTACGTTACCGGCGCCGACCGGCTCTATCAGATCGACATCACGCGGCGCTTCGTACTGGGCACGCTCTCTGAAATGCTGGGCTCGGTGACGATGCAAGCCGATCAAAACGCGCGCATCATCGATCTGAAGAGCATCGTCGACAACGAATACGCGCACCTCTCGGCCGTCGACCGCGACACGCTGCAAGCCTACGCCGACGGCGTGAACGCGGCGGCCACGCACGAATCGTTGCCGCCGGAATACCGGATGCTGCTCTATCACTTCACGCCGTGGCGGCCGCAGGACTCGCTCGCCGTCGGTGCCGCGATCTTGCTCGATCTCAGTGATTCTTGGAACGATGTGATTGCGCGCGACGCGGTCGAGCGCGAAGTCGGTCCGCGTGCAACCGCGGCGTTCTTCTCGCTTACCGATCCTGCCTACGATGTGCCGACGGCTGGAGGACGGGCGATCACGCTGCCGCCGTTGCCGGCGCTCGACGGTGCGCACGCACCGGCCGCAGTCGCTTGGGATGGCGAAAGCACACACGACGTGCTCGGCAGCAACGAGTGGGCGGCCGGCGCACAGCGCACGGCAACGGGTCGCGCACTGTTGGCCAACGATCCGCATTTGGTGCGCCGCATTCCCGGGATCTGGCACCTGGTCGACATCAACGCTCCCGGCGAACACGTCGCCGGCGCGGCGATCGCGGGTATTCCCGGCGTGATCCTCGGACACAACGAACGCCTCGCGTGGGGCGCGGCGAACGCCGATGTCGTGAGCGTGCGCGTGTTCGGCGAGACGTTCGCGCACAACGAGGGAACGAAGTATCGCACTGGCCGAGAGTGGTCCGACGCCGTGGTGCGCCACGAATCGTTCAACGATCGCTTCGGCAGTCCGCGGAAACACGACTACCTCACGACGCGCCATGGCTTCGTCCTCGAAGACAGCGGGTTCGTGCGTCATGCCGTCCAGTGGGACATCGTATCGGACACGCATTCGCCGGTGGCGGCGTTTCTGGCCCTCGACCGTGCGCGTTCGATCGAAGACGGCATGCGCGCGTTGGCGCAGTATCCGGCTCCGACGCAGAACTTCACGCTCGCGCAAACCGACGGCCGCGCGGCTTTCAGCGTCGCGGGCGCGATCCCCAGCGATCCGGCGTGGGGGCTCTCGGTTGGCAACGGAGCGCGGCTGCCGGCAGCGCCGTTAGCGTTCGTTCCGTTTGCGCAACTGCCGCACGTCGCGCCCTCGCGCGGCGCGCTCGCAGTGAATTCCAACAACGTCGCCTACGGTGCGGGATATCCGTATCGCCTCAGCGCGTATTTCAGCGCACCGTATCGCGCGGCCGAGATCACGCGCCGTCTGGGCGCGATGCCGAAGGTCGACATGAAAGCATCGCGGAGCATTCAGGCCGACACCACCTCGCTCGCGGAAGAAGAGCTGGCACGCATGTGCGTGGCGGCACTGCACAAGAGCGGCGCCGATCGAGATCCCGACATCGCCCCGTCCTATTCCGCGCTCAGCGCGTTCGTGACCTCGGATCACGGGAGTTTCGCACCGGACTCGAAGGGCGCGACCGTCATTCAACGCGTGCGCTTCGCCGCGACGCGCGACTTGATCGCCGCGCACTTGAGCGCATCGACCGCAAATGCGTATCTGCGCGATGGCCCAGCCTTCGTCACGCTGATGCGCGCGCTGCGCGAACATCCGCGCGGCTGGTTCCCGCACGACGATCCGTCGGCGTTCCTCGTGAACGCGGTACGCGAGACGGTGCCGCTCTTCGGCGGACGGGACGCGGTCGCGACTCCGTACGGCACGGCGTATGCGGTCGTCGCTCAGCATCCATTCGCGGCATTCAACTGGCACTTCTGGGATGCGCCCTCGTTCCCGGGCAGCGGCGGCAGCTACGCGCCGGCCGTGCAAGCGATCGCACTCGGCCAGAGTTTTCGCGCGGTCTGGGACGTCGGCAACTGGGATGCGGGCGGAATCGATCTCCCGCTCGGCGAGTCGGGTGAACCCGGCTCACCGCACTACACCGATTCGGCAGCAGCCTGGTTACGCCACGATCTCACGCCGCTGCCCTACACCGACGCCGCCGTGACGCGTGCAGCTGTCGCTACCCTAACTCTGACGCCGTAACGCAAAACCGCTACCGGCTCGTGCAACGGTTGTCATTCCGAGCGAAGCGCCGAAGGCGCGCAGTCGAGGAACCGGAGTAAGTCTCGGCGATTAGTGTGCGAGCGCGAAGGCGCGAGCAGTGCTTACTTTGTTTTGCTTTTTACTCCACTGCTCGCGCCTTCGCGCTCGCACTCAGTAGTGAAGATGGTGGCGCGTTCCTCGACTGCGCGCCTTCGGCGCTTCGCTCGGAATGACAAAGAAAAAACGGAGCTTCGCTCGGAATGACAGAGGAAACGGTGCTTTACATTACCCGATGCGGCGGTCGTTCGAGCCTAGAGTTTTTTTAGTCCCGCGCGAGTGAGCCAGTATTCCCAGCCGCGTTGGAAGGCGGGCTGTTCGGGGTGGACGGGGCCGGCGAGTTCGACTTCGCCCGGGGTCGAGATCTTCACGCTGCCGCCGAGGAGTTTGGCCGTGGTGAGAATGCGCGCGTTCTTCGGCAGGTAGATCGCGGTGCTCACCGCGTCTTGCAGGTGGTTGCCGGCCACGGCGAAGCCGTGTCCGCGCATCAGGGCGACCTTGTCGCGCCCGAGCGCTGCGGCGAGGTCGGTGCCTTGCGCGTTGTTGGTCACGAGCAGGTTCGTATCGCCGAACTTATCGCGAATATCCCAGACCGGCACGTGGTTTCCGATGCACGCGGCTTGATGCCACACCGGTTGCAGCGCCACCGAACTGATCGAGTATGGGATGACGTCTTCTTGGTGCGAGTGCACGACCGAGATCACGTCGGGCCGGGCCTTGTAGATCGCGCCATGGATGAAGCGTTCGAGATACGGCGGGCGGTCGTCACTGCCCACGGTGTCGCCGTCGAGGGTGAACTCCATGATGTCTTCGACGCTCACGAGTTCGGGACTGCGCGAGCGCGAGAGCAAGAAGTGTGCCGGGTTGTCCGGGTGCCGCATGCTGACGTGGCCGTAGCCGTCGAGCACGCCTTCGCGCGCGAGGATGTGGTTGGCGGACATGACGTCCCACTTCGCTTGCGCGATCGTATCGGTTGTGGTCACGGAAAGTTTAGCCCCAGACTTTTTTGGCGACGTCGTGAACGAGTTTCATCTTGGCCCACTGCTCGTTTTCGGCGATGACGTTCCCCGACGACATCGATGCGAAGCCGCATTGCGGGCTGAGCGCGAGCTGATCGAGCGGCAAATACTTCGTAGCTGCATCGATCCGCTTCGCCAGCGAGTCGGCGTTTTCGAGCGTGCCGAGTTTCGTCGTGACCAATCCGAGCACAACGATCTTGCCCTTGGGCACGAACCGCAGCGGCTCGAACGACCCCGACCGTTCGTCGTCGTATTCGAGCAGGAACCGGTCGACCTCGAGCTTGTTGAAGACCTTCTCGGCGATGTTATCGTAGCCGCCTTGCGCGTACCAGTTGCTCTTGTTGTTGCCGCGGCACAGATGGATCGCCAGGATAACGCCGGGCTTGCGTGCTTGGCGGAAACCGAGGTTGTCGGACGCGATCGCTTCGTCGAGCAGCCCGTCGAGGTCGTCGCTGTACTCGGTGCGCAAGAACGTGCGCCATTTCTCGTCGAGATAGTAGCTGTAACGCGGCGCGTCGATCTGGATGTACGCCACACCCTCGTTGGCGAGCGCTTCCATTTCACCGGCGATGATCGCCGCGACGTCGGCCAAGAACGGCTTGTACGTCGGATATGCCTTCTCGCTCGCGCCCTTGCGATACGCGATCGCCGGGAACTGGTTGGAACTCGGCAACGTCATCTTGACCGGGCCGGGGCTATTCTTCAAGAGAAACGCGGTCTCGTACTCGGTCAGGCGCCGCTTCTGCGTGATCTTCGCGGTAACGACGTCGAGCAGCGGCTGCGTGTTGCCGCGCGACTTCGTCTGCGCGTTCGTCCACGTGCGCGCATCCGCGTCGCTGCTCGAAAATCCGTCGACGGCCTCGACGAGATCCGACATGAAGCCTTCGCGCCGCAGCTCGCCATCGGTGAAGATGTCGAAGCCGAGCTCTTTCTGCTTCGCGAGAATGCGCAGGATCTCGCGATCCTCGAGGGCGCGCAGTTCGGGCGAGCCCGGTTTTTCGGCGCGCATCCGGAGCAATTCCGGCGGGCGCAAGAAGCTGCCGAGGTGATCCGCGCGGAACGCGTTTTTGGTCAATGTCGTTGCCATGACCGGGCGTTCTAAACGAGGCTGGCGCAGGCCTCGGTGATTTCGGGGTAGCGGAACGTGTAGCCGGCGGCGAGCGCTGCCTCGGGCAAGACGCGCTGGCCTTCGGTGACGACCGAAGCGCCCTCGCCGAAGAGGAGCTTGATCCCGAATTCGGGTGCCGGAAGGACGGCCGGACGGTGGACCGCAGCGGCGAGCGCCCGCGTGAAGTCGCGGTTTTTCACCGGGTTCGGTGCCGTTGAGTTGAGCGCTCCGGCGTGGCCGTCGATCGCCAGCAAAAAGATCCCGACGTGGTCGTCGAGATGCACCCACGACGTCCACTGCTCGCCGCTCGCGACCGGTCCGCCGAAACCCGCCCGGAAGAGCGGCAAGAGCGGGGTCAGCGCGCCGCCGTTGCGCCCGAGGACGAGCCCGGTGCGCACGATCGCGACGCGCATGCCGAGGGCGCTCGCCCGCGCTGCTTCGTCTTCCCAAGCCACGCACACGCGCGCCAGAAAATCATCGCCCGGCGGGCTCGTTTCGGTGAACGTTGCGGTGCGGCTCATCCCGTAGTAGCCGATTGCCGACGCGCTGACATAGGCGGCCGGCCGATCGTCGACTCGTTCGAGTGCGGAGAGGTACGCGTGCGGCAGGTCGACGCGCGAACGTGCGATCTCGCTCTTGTAACGCTCCGTCCAACGTCCGATGACCGGTGCGCCCGCGAGGTTCACCACCACGTCGCTGCCGCCGGACGCTTCGGCGGCGCGCGCCGGATCGCGCAGCGAAACCGCGCGCACGTCGTCGCCGCGCGCCTGCAGTGCCGTGACCAGCGCTTGACCGACGAAGCCGGACGCGCCCAGCACGGTGATTTTCACGGCGCTATTGGCCGATCAGCGTGCCGGCACGGTCGATCGTCGAGCGCGCGCGGGCAACCGCGAGGTCGACGGCGTTCTGGTCGCCTTCGCTGATCGCGCGAACGACATCGGGAAACGAAATGCCGGTATCGCCGTCGATGCCGTAGGCGGCGAGATCGAGCGTGCGGGCGGCTTCCAACTCGCGGTCCGATGCATTGCCCGTTGCAACGCGCTTGGTGGCCGCGTCGTGACGGTTCGCGCTCGCCGCGAAGCGCCGGATCGATGCATCAAAGCCGCGCGTATCGATGTTCACGCGGCGCGTGCGCGCCATGGCGGCGAGGTTGCGCAGCGCGGCGTTCATCGGGCCGACGTAGGCGTTGAAGTGATACGGCACGACATCGGCATCGGCCAGGCGCAACACCGCGATGCCGAAGAGCTGCGCGGTCGCGCGATGCAGATCGAATTGCGGATCGCTGATCGTGCGCGCGAACTGCAGCGTATCGTAGCTCGAGTGATACGGCCCGAACGGACCGCTGAACGTCGCGTTCGCGCTCGGCGTGCCGGCGCCGAACAGAAACGGCATGCGGTCGATTCCGCCGTTGCCACGGTCGATCGGCGGCAGCGCGCCGCGCGTGCGGAAGGCATAGCGATCGTAGATCGTGCCGCCGGGCCGGGCCGGATCGTCGACGAGTTGCGAGGCCTCGGCAATCGTCGGCGCGATAGCGGCCACCGCGTCGGCCCCGAACGTTCCGCCCGTGACGCTGGGTTCAGTGTTCAGGTAGGCGATCGAGGTATCGCGGATCTCGTCGCCGTGGCGTTTGAGGTAGGCCAGCGAGCCGTACGAGCCGAGTTCTTCGCCATCCCAGGCGGCCAGCACGATCGTGCGGCCGGGTACCCAGCCGGTATGCGCCAGGTAGCCGAGCCCGCGGGCGGTCTCGAGCAGCGTAACGGTACCGCCGCCGCCGGCCCCGATGCCGTAGACCCACGCGTCACGCTGCGCCCCGAGGACCAGCTCTTGCCCGGGGATGCTGCCATGCAGAATGCCGACGGTGTTCCACAGCGTGGTGGTCTTGCGGACCATCTCGACTTCCATGTGGATGAGCGCCGGGCCGCGGGCGAAGGGGTAAGGAACGGCCATGCCGCCGGCCCAGGGGCGAGCTCCCGCCGGGCCTTTGAGGGTCCCGAGCAGGATGCGCGCGTTGGCGGCGGAGACCGGGATGACGGGGATCGTGACGCCCTCGCCGACGCTGCCGCGCTGCACGGAGTTCAACGGGCGCCAGGGGCCGTTGGGGTCGACCGGGCCGCGCGAGGCGCCGTCGTCGAGCGGGTCGTCGTAGAGCACGGCGCCCACCGCACCGTGGGCTTGGGCCCGGCGCACCAGGCCGCCGCGGCTGTCGGAGCCGAGCCGGATCAGAACGATCGCGCCCTTGGCGCCGACGTCGTGGCTCGCGAGGAGGGCATAGTCGGCCGGCATACCGTGGCCGGCGTAGACGAGCGGGGCGCGCACGTCGCCGTCGCCGCTGCCGGCGATGAACGGCAAGCCGACGGCCGGGTTCGCCGTGTCGGGGTCGTTCGGATCGGGAATCTCCCGCAGGTCGAGACCGACGGCGGGCTGGTAGGGCGGCTTCGGAGTCGGCGAGACGAACGGCGTCGGGGGCGGCAAGGGCTGCGAGGCGGCGAGCTTGGCTGCCGCTGCGGCGGCCGCCGCCTGTTGCTGGCGGATGATCCGGCGCTTGGCGAGCGAGGTGTACGCCGGGATCTTGGGTTCCGTGCGGATGCGGCCGCCGCTGCTGCCGATTTCGAGGACCAGGTTCTTCGGCACGTCGATGCGCGCCGTCAGCGTCTCCATCGTCGTGTCGAAGCCCGCTTCTTTGAACTTGTCGCGGACGTAGAGCGCCAACTTGTAATCGCCTGCGGAACCCGCATAGTGCGGCTGGGCGGCGAGCGCCGCGGCGACTTCCAGCGCGCCGGCCGAACTCGGTATATCGAGAAAGCGGTCTTCCAGCGCGAACTCGGCGTCGCTGTTGGCGACCGTATAACCGTAGATCTGCGTGTGCGGCGGTGCGGCTGCGAGCAGTACGCACGCGCAAGCAACGCCCAGAAAACGGGCTGCTTTCATGCAGTGCGCCGTTGAACGGCGCGCCCCGCTCGTCCTCTCGCCCTCACAGGGCGGCAAGCACGGCGGCGCTCTCGCGATCGAGCCGCTGTTCGTAGACCTTCGGATGGGTGAGGTAGAACAGGCACATCGCTCTGAGCACGAATTCGTGCCATTCGCCGTGGGCCAGCGCTCGTAGCCGCTCGCTGGTCGCGCGGACCAGCCGGCCGACGCGTTCGACCGCAACGGCGCTCGACGGATAACATGCGACGAAATTCAGTTCGCGGTGTTCGCGATCTTCGGCTTGATCGATGAAGTAATCGAGCAAGATGTGCACGGCCGAAACGTTTGGGAAATACGCCGCGACCGTTGAATCGATCGCGCGCGCGTCGATGCGCGGTTGCAGCGCGAGATAGATCAGCGCGAACACCGGCAACGACGAACCGCAGGCGGCGGCGAATTCCCACCAATAAAGTCCGGGGAACGCTTCGGCGTGCTCGGCATACCAGGCGCTGCACACGTCTTCGCGCACGGCCGCGTCGCCGTGTTTGAGCGTTTGCAGTTGCACGTAGTAGCCGGCGATTTGCGCCAGCGCCTCGCGCACGGCCGCGTAGTGCGGTACCATGGCGAGTTCGCGGCGCACGTCGGCAACGAGCGAGGCCAGATAGCCGCCGTCATCGCCGTGGGGACCGTCACGATAGTATGCGCCGGGCGTGCGGCGATCGTCGAGCGCGTCGAGCAGCGCGCCGTGCAGCGTGGCGAACGCCGTTTGCGAAACGCCGGGAAGCCGGTCGCAGAGGTTGTCGAGGTAGTCGTAGATCGTTTCGAGTGAGGCGACGACGCGCACGTAGCGCGCCGCATCGCCGGCCGGCAGAAACGTGGCGAGAATGCAACCGCCCTGCACGTGAAAGGCCTTGCCGTCGATCGAAGCCAGCGCCTGTTCGCGCAACTCCGGTGCCGGAATCGCCGCGGCCCGCTCGCGGATCGCTTCGAGCGCGTGTGACGCGCGCGGCACGACGCCGATCAGAAAGCGCGCCATCGATGCAAGACCGCGCGGCCCGAGCCGAATCAAGCGCACGCAGCGATCGGGCGAATGCAGCACGGTGGTCACGACGATGCGCACGTCGTGGAGCAGCGCGTTATATCGCGCCGACATACCGTCCCGGTGCCAGGATCCCGGCGGGATCGAAGTGCGCTTTGATCGCGCGCATCGTGGCGATGGTGGTGGGCTCGGGCCCCCAGGCGTCGATCGACCCGCGCAAGGTCTCGCCGCCGGCGAGCACCGTGGCGCGTTCGAATGCGGCCCGCACGGCGCCATTGAGCGCGGCGAGCCGCGCGGCGAACGTGGCGACGGTGCGCGCCGAGAAACGCAGGATCGCATCGCCCGTGCGCAAGTCGGCGATGCTCTCGGCGTGCAGGCCGTTTTGGCGCGCCAGCGCTTCGCTCGTGCGCGTGCGGGCCCAGGCCGTCGACGGTAAGCCGGTCGTGCGGTAGGTGAGCGTCCGTTCGCCCGGTGCGTCGATGTAGGCGTCGACGATCTCGCCGAAGAGGTGCTCGGCGTCGGCGCCGTCGTGCAGCAGCGTCTCGGGGATGCCCGCGCGGCCGAGCGCCGACCGCACGTCGCGCGTGCCGCGCTCGACGACCGCTTCGGAGCCTTCGAAAAGCAGGACCAGTCGCAACGATGCGCCGGGATAGCGCGCGATGCGCGAGTAGCCGTCGATGACGAGCGCGGCCACGGGCTCAATCGCGAGACCCCCGATCGCCGCGATCGTGCGATCGCGCAAGTCCTCGGGAACGGGCGCGATCGCGAGCCGGCGCGTGGGCGGCCGCGGCAGCGTTTTGAAGTTGGCGCGCACGACCACGCCCAACGTGCCGAGCGAGCCGACGTAGAGCTTGCTCATGTCGTAACCGGTGACGTTCTTGACCACCATGCCGCCGGCCCGCGCGAGCGTGCCGTCGGTGAGCGCGATCGTCGATCCGATGACGAGATCGCGCGGACGGCCGTACGCGGCGCGGCGCGGCCCGGCCCAACCGGCGGCCAAGGTGCCGCCCGCCGTTGCGCGCTGCGGCAAGGGCGCATCGAACGGGATCCACTGGCCTTGCTCGGCCAAGACGCGCGCGATCTCCGCGAGCGTCGTGCCGCCTTCGATCCCGGCCGTCATATCGCGCGGATCGTAGTCGCGGATGCCGCGCAGGGCGCTGGTGTGCAGCGCGACGTCGCAGCGGCGCGGCGCGTTGCCGATCGTCTGCAGCGTCGATCCGCCGACGGTGACGACGGCCGCACCATCGCGCGCGCAAGCCGCGAGCGTGGCCGCGGTATCAGCGGCGTTCGCCGGCGTGACGATGCGCGGCGCCACCGTGACGCTCATGCGACCGCCGCCGCGCGCACTTCGCCGCACACCGCACCGGACGGGAAGATCTTATCCGGGTTGAAGAGTCGCTGGGGATCGAAGACGTCGCGCACGCGGCCCATCGCCGCAAGGTCGTCGGTGTCGAACACGAGCGAGAGCGAGTCGCGCTTTTCGTACCCGATGCCGTGCTCGCCGCTGATCGTTCCGCCCATCGCGATACAGGTCGCGAGGATCTCCGTGCCTGCTTCGACGACCGCGCGCACTGCGCGCTCGTCGCGGCGATCGAAGCACAGCAGCGGGTGCAAGTTGCCGTCGCCGGCGTGGAAGACGTTGCCGACCTGCAGATCGTACGCGCCGGCAATACGCTCGATCTCGTGCATCACGGCCGGCAGTTTGGTGCGCGGAACGCAGGCGTCTTGGATGTAGTAGTTAGGGGCGATGCGGCCGAGCGCGCCGGCCGCGCCCTTGCGCGATGCCCACAGCGCTTCGCGTTCGGCGGCATCGGCCGAGGAACGCCACGAGAGCGCGCCGTGCTGTTGCGCGATGCGCGCGATCGCGGCCTCGCCGGAGGCCATGTCGTCGCGCGGTCCCGCGATCTCGACGAGCAACACCGCGCCCGCGTCGAGCGGGAAGCCGGCGTGGTAGTGCGCTTCGACCGCCGACGTGATCAGCTTGTCCATGATCTCGAGCGCGGTCGGGACGATCCCGGCCGCGATGATCGCCGAGACGGCTTCCGACGCCGACTCGACGTCGGGAAATGCAGCGAGGCCGACGCGCACGGATTCGGGCAGCGCCATCAGCCGGACGTCGACCGCCGTCACGAGGCCGAGCGTCCCCTCCGAACCGACGAGAAGGCCGGTGAGATCGTAGCCCGGGTCATCCAGGGATGTGTGATGGATCACACCCTGGCCGTCGACGTATTCAATGCCCAGCACGTGGTTGGTCGTCGTGCCGTAGGACAGGCAGTGCGGACCGCCGGCGTTCGTGCCCACGTTGCCGCCGATCGTCGAGACTTTCTGGCTCGACGGATCGGGCGCGTAGAAGATGCCGTGGGTGGCGATCGCGCGCGAGAGATCCAGATTGATCAGCCCCGGCTGCACGCGCGCACGCCGGTTCCGAACGTCGAGTTCAAGGATGCGGTTCATGCGTACCATCGACATGACGAGGCCGCCTTGCGCCGGAATCGCCCCGCCGCAGAGTCCGGAACCCGCGCCGCGCGGCACGACCGGTACGCCGCACTCGAAGGCGATGCGTACCGCGAGCGCCGCCTCACGAACGTCACGCGGGATCACGGCGACGCTCGGGAGCCGCCCTTCGCTGTACGCGTCGAACGCGTAGACGGCAAGGTCTTCCGGGGAGCTCCGCACGGTGTCCGGCCCGAGCGCTTCCAGGAGGCGTGAAGCGAGCGACGTCACCATAGGGCGGGCTACGAAGGGCGCGCGACTTCTTCCTGGAAGTGCGACGCTCGTCCGTGTTCAACATTCGTAGACCCGGCGCCGGGGGCGATGTCGCTCCGTCGTCGTCAAAGGCCGATCAAAAGCGCGCGAGCTATCGTGCGTCGATCGAATTTCCGATCGTGTATATCGTCGACGGTCGCGAAGGCACGCGTACTGCGAGTGCCAACGATTTGAGCGTCGGCGGTTTGCGTTTGCTCGGCGATGAGGACTTCACCAAAGACACGGTCATCGATTTTCGCTTCACGCTGCCGACGGCGGAAGTCAAAGACGTCTTCCTGGAAAAAGAAATTACGGAACGCACCGCGTTCGGCGAACGCAAGCGCCGCGTCAAGACGCCGCCGACGCCGTTCGAAGAGTTCGACTTGGCCGGCAAGATCGTGATCGCGTTCTACAATTTGCGCACCCAGCGCTTCGCGCACGGCGTGCGATTCTTGCATCTCCCCCAGCGGACCGAAGACGAGATCCAGCGCTTCATCCATCTCTATCAGCTCAAGCAGCTGCGCGAGCGAGCGGAACGCGACAACGAGTCCTAGAACAACCGGCTAAGCCATGAGCAGCATCATTCGCGTCGTTTTAGCCGTCGTCGTTGTCGCCATTGTCGCGGGCGGCGTGCTCTACTGGCGCGGCATCATCGGCCACCCGTCTGCCAAGACGGCGAGCGCGAGTACGAAGGCCCCGAGTGCGAAGCCCGCTGCCCCAACGAAGCCGTTCGTCGCACCGCCCGATGCGCCGGTCATCGGCGCCGACCTCGATCCCGTGGCGATCGATCCGTTCGACGCTCGCCTGGCGAAGGTCAACCAGCTGGCGCACAAGATGATCGTCACCAACGCCGAGTACCACGATTCCGACGACGGAACGCGGTACTTCGTCGCGATCGTGACGTCGTGCAAGGACCTCAACGCGCTGTGGCCGATCGACAAGGGTGTGCTGGCGGGCAAGGTCGAGGACCCGCTGCGCCTCAAGAGCGACTTCGCCACGTTCTCGTTCGTCGAATATTTCCAGCAGGGCCAGTGGGGCGTCCAGTCCTGCGAGGGCGTTACTTAAGTGGATTCACGTTCCGTGAATCCGTCGCGTTTGGGCTGCGCCCAAGCCGCCTAGTACAAAAGGTACCGCGCGCGGATCGTGCGGTACGTGCTGAGGCCCGATTCCCACGACGCCACGATGTCGTCGGGGGACGCGCCGTTGAGCAGCGCGAGGCGCACGGTGTCGGTGCCCCAATCGCGATCGAAGTTGGCGGGTTTGCCGATGTGCAGTTTCCCTTGCGCGCGCGCGGCCGCAAGCAGCTCGATCGCGGTGCGGACATTGGGGAAAACGTGCGGGTCGTCGACGTGGATCTGCACGCCGGCGAGCGTCTTGCCCGCCCAGAAGCCGCGCTGCGGCACCCAGTCGAGCGGTTCGAAGCGCGCGCCGGGAATCGCACGCGCGTTCAATGTGCGCGCGAACGCGGCCGCATCGAAACCGTAGCCGCCGGCGTATTCGAACGGCCGATCGGTGCCGACGCCATTGTTCACGCCGCCTTCGTCGATCAGGCCGGTGGCCAAGTACACGAGCGGCGTGAACGCGTAGGGCACGTTGGGTGAGGTCGGTGTCCAGCGCAGGTGCGTGTCGCTCCAGAGCATGTCGCGCGACCAGCCGCGCACCGGAATGACGCGCAGCTTTGCGCCGATGCCGAAGTGGCCGTTGAACAATTGCGCCAACTCGCCGATGGTGAGTCCGTGGCGTTCGGGAATCGGATAGAGTCCGATGAACGATTTGTAGGCGGGATCGAGTACCGGGCCCTCGACGCCCAAGCCACCGATCGGATTGGGACGGTCCAGTACCCAGATCTCTTTGCCGTACTGCTTCGCCGATTCCATCACGTACGCGAGCGTCGACATGTACGTGTACGGCCGCGCGCCGACGTCTTGGATGTCGAACACCAGCACGTCGATGCCGTCGAGCATGCGCGCGCTCGGATGGCGCGTGTCGCCGTAGAGGCTGTAGACCGGCAGCCGGCTGCGCGGATCGGTGTACGAGGGAACGTAGGTGCCGGCGTCGCGATCGCCGCGCAATCCGTGCTCGGGCGCGAAGAGCGCCTTCACGCGAATCTCCGGATTGGCGCGCACGGCATCGACGACGGTCGTACCGTCGGAGAGCACGCCGCTCTGATTCGTGACGATGCCGATCGTGCGGCTTCCCAGTTCGCGCCAGGTCTCGGTGACGAACACGTCATCGCCCGGCAGTACGTGCGGTTCGGCGGCGCGCGCGATGGCGGGCGTCGCGAACGCGGCGGCGGAACTTGCGATGAACGTACGGCGATGCATCAGCGGACTCCGATAAATTTGTGCGTTTGCAATGAGAGACGGTAGCGTGCGGGATCGCGTTTGGCGGCTTCGATCGCCAGCGCGACGTTCGCGGGCGTGTTGCCCTCGGGTTGAAGAAAGACCGGCGTCGCGGGCGGAAACGACGCGGCCCACGCGTGCGGCACGTTGCCGTCGACGATCAGCTTCGCTTCGTTGGCCCGCGCGGCCATCGCCGGGTGCAGGCGCTCTTTCGGCGACACCGTCAGCCACACGCCGTCGGGCAGCGCGACGTCGATCGTGCCGTTCGATTCGATGTGGACGCGGCGGCCGTCGGCGCGCAGGGCGTCGATCAGCGCCGCGGTAGCCGACTGCGCGAGCGGTTCGCCGCCGGTGACGATCACCATCGGACAGTCGCCGCCCTCGGCGCGCACGCGCGCGACCACCTCGTCCACGCTCGCGACGAACTTCAGCGCATAGTCGGTGTCGCAGAAACTGCACGCCAGATTGCATCCGGCCAAACGCACGAAGACGGCAGGCGTGCCGGTCCACGTGCCCTCGCCTTGCACCGAGTAGAAGATCTCCGCGAGCTGTAATGTCACGCGAGTAGCGGGTCGTCCGCGCGCAGCACGGCGCAGGCGTTGGCGGTTTCCCACAGCGTGAGCTCGGTCAGCCCCGGAAGCTCCGGTGCCAGCCGGCGCCAGATCCATACTACGATGTTCTCGCTGGTCGGATTTTCGATCGTGTCGTTGAGGTGCGTGTGGTCGAGTTTGTCGATGATCGCCGACCGCACCGTGCGCGCGAGTTCGTCGAAGTCGATGACCATGCCGGCGGCGGGTCCGCCGGACTGCAGGGCACCCGCGACGCTCACGTCGAGACGGTACGAATGACCGTGCAGCCGGGAGCATTTTCCGGCGTGGAACGGCAGCACGTGCGCGGCTTCGAACGCGAACTGTTTGCGGATCAGCACGACATGCGTTTTTCCGTGTCCCGGCGAACGCGGCCTCCGATGGTAGCCACGAATCGCAAGCGCTTAGTCGAAATGCCGGTCCACGGCGAGGTTGCCGCTCCGAGCGTCCCGGGGGCCATTTACGACGTCGGCCACGACGGCGTCGCGCGCGTCCTGCCCAGCGTGGGCGGGATCTCGCTCAACGTGCGCGTCGGGGACGGTGCGTTTGCGTTCGTCGGCGACCACATCGAGCCGGGGGTCAGCACTCGCCATCCGGACGACAAGGTGAACATCGGGTACTGCGTCTACGCCGGCGTGGGCAACCGGGCAACGATCCTCAGCGGCGAGGCCAAGGGCGAACGCGGGACCGTCACGGGCAAGCACGGCGGGATCGAACACGTGATGATCGATTTCACGCCCGAGATCATGGAGCGGATGGCGCTCGGCGACAAGATCGCTATCCGCTCGGTTGGTCTTGGCCTCGAACTCGAAGACGCGGGCGACGTGCGGGTGTTCAACTGCGATCCCGACTTGCTCGAGAAGCTCGTCGTGAAACGCGGCAGCAAGTTTGAGGTGCCGGTCGCGCGCTTCGTGCCGGCGGCGATCATGGGCTCGGGGCTCGGCCGCGCCACCGTTGCCCGCGGCGACTACGACATCCAGTGCTTCGACCCGGTGATGGTCAAGGAATACGGGCTGGACGAACTGCGCTACGGCGACATCGTGGCGATCGTCGACGCCGACCACAGCTACGGGCGCATCTATCGCACCGGCGCCGTCAGCATCGGCGTCGTCGCGCACGGTTCGTCCGACATCGCCGGTCACGGACCCGGCGTCACCTCGCTCCTCACCTCGCCGAGCGGCGCGCTCGTCCCCGAACTCGACGCCGGCGCGAACCTCGCATCGCTCCTCGGCCTACGCTGACTCGTCAGGTCGTTTTGCGCGAGCGCTTGACGTAGAGCGCGCCGGAACGGAAGTCGAAGAAGAGATCGTAGGCGTGTAGGAGATCGGTGCCGGCCGTGCCGTCGATGTCCTCGGTACCGAGGTTGGCGCTGCTCACGTCCACGATCGAATCCTGCAACGGCAGTGCCGCGATGTCGAAGGTTTTCAGCCGCACCGTTGTTGCGGTGCCGGTGCCGCCCAGGCCGCGGAATTGCGCCTGCGGCGCCGACGGATCGATCGGAGCGTCGGCGCGCGACGCGAACGGCGGCGTGAACACCGAGCGGTTCGCGCCGGTATCGAGCACGACGCGTCCCGTGACCGCGTCGGCGCGTGCGCGCACGACGGGTGTGCGGTCGTCGAGTGCTATCGGGATCACGGCCGCGTCGGACGGCGCTTTGAACGTGCCGGGCAGAATGGCGGTCGCGATGGCGTGATCCAGATCGACGTGCACGATCGTATCCATGAAGAAGTCGAATCCCAGCAAGCCCGCGATGTGGGTGTGGTCGTCGAGATGAAACGGCACGGAGACGACGCGCGCGACGACGGAGCGCATCCGCAATGCGCCGATCGCAATCGTCGGCACGATGCTGGTGGTTTCCGTGAACGTGCCGATCGTCGCACCGATGCGCGAACCGTACGTCTCGAGATGCGCGTCGTCGACGATCGACGGATCGATGACGATCCCGGCGGCGCCCGAGTCGAGCAGGAAGTCGTAGTCTTTCAACCCGATGTGGACCTTGACCACGCACAGCCCGTTGATGACGCGCATCGGCAGATGAAAGGTCGTAACGCCGGCCGGAAATTCGACCAGCGTGCGCCGGCTAGGCGGGATTTCCACGTCGCGCGCATCCGGCGTAAGGTCGAGCGTGCGCGAGAGCAGTGAGAGATCGCGTTCGTTGCCGTACGAGTCGATGCTGCGCACCCGCGAGGGCTCGGCGATGCCGTCGAAGGTGCGATAGTCGTCGAACGTCACCGTGAAACGGCGACCGCGTTCGACGTATTCACGCCGTAAGATGTTGGCCGAACTCTTGTCGAGAAAGCACCACTCGTGACGGCCGCCGGGCGGATTGAGTTCGACGACGTAGGCGTTGAGGAGCACGGACTCGCCGATCAATCGCACGTCGTGCGGGTCCTGATCGGTGAGCCACGCGGTGTCGCTCCGCACGTCGCGATTTTCGTGCACGCCGCCGTAGGTATAGGTGATGCCGTTGCGCGTCTGCTGCCAGTAGGTGCCGCCGTGGATGCCGGATTCGTAGAAGAACGGGCCGAGCAGCGTGATGTCGCGTTCGTCGCGGCCGAGCCGGAACACGTGATACGTGCCGGTCATCCGGTCTTGGGTCAGCCGCCATTCTTCGATGATCGTCGACGCACGCGTGCGCTCGCGATCGTGATTCTTGGCGTAGAGCGCGCGCACTTGGGCCAGCGACGTGCTGGTTGCGATCAGCCCGCCCGGCGGGTCGTCGACTGCGGCATTCGCTCGGCCGGCCGTCAGCGCCGCAAACGCGAGCACGCAGATGAGGGTGCGTATCACGCTAGGACAAACGAAAAAAAGCCCCGCGAAGTTCGTCAGAGCGCGCCCGATGGTCCCATCGCTTCGAGGCGCTTCTTCAAGTCGGTAAGGAAGCCGATTGCAACGGCGCCATCCACCACCCGGTGATCGAGCGAGAGACACACGTTCATCATCGAGCGGATCGCGATCGCATCGTTGCGGACGACCGGCCGCTTGACGACCGACTCCATCGTCACGATACCCGCTTGCCCGGGCACCAGAATCGGCGCGGAGAGGATCGAGCCGGACGCGCCGTTGTTGTTGACCGTGAACGTGCCGCCGGTGAGGTCGTCGACGTCGAGCTTGCCGCGCCGGGCTTTGTCGATCAGCGCGCCGGCGGCGACGGCGATGCCGCGAATCGAGCGTTCTTCGGCATTGCGAACGACCGGGACGACGAGATTCCCGTCGGTCGCCGTCGCGATACCGAGGTTGACGTGTTTGTGAACCGCGATGCCGTTGTCGTGGAATGATGCGTTCATTAGCGGGAACGCACGCAGCGCTTCGGTGACGGCGAACATGAAGAACGGCAGCAGCGTGAGCTTCACGCCGTTCTCGCGCTCGAAGGTGGCCTTCACGGCAGTGCGCCACGCCCACAGATCGGAGACGTCGACTTCGACCATCGTCCACGCGTGCGGCGCCGTTTGCTTCGACTCGACCATGCGCCGCGCGATCAGGCGGCGGGCGGGCGTGAGCGGGATGAGTTCGCTCTCCCCGCTCGGTGGCGCGCTCGGTTGTGCGACGCCCGAGCTGTCCTTCGACAAGCTCGGGATGACCGGGGCCGGGCGGGGGGGGTTGGCGGCGGCGACGATGTCGGCGGCGGTGACGCGCCCGTTCGCGCCGCTGCCGCTCACGGCGGCGATGTCGACCGCGTGTTCGCGTGCGAGCCGGCGCACCGCGGGCGAAACGCGCAAACCGTTCGCGCTCGCACCGTTGTTGTAGCCGTTGGTCGGTGACGGTGTAGGGGCAGTCGGGTGGCTGCCCTTCGACAAGCTCAGGGTGACAAGAGCATCACGCTGCCCTTCTCTCACCGGTTCAGGTGCACGTGTTCCGGGGCCATTGTCGGGCTGAGCTTGTCGAAGGCCGAGCTCGTCGATGATGGCGATGGGCGCGCCGGTGGGCACCGTTTCGCCCTCGGCGACGATCAGTTCGCGAATCGTGCCCGCCACGGGCGAGGGAACGTCGGCGTTGACTTTGTCGGTCGAGACCTCGACGAAGGCTTCGTACTTCTCGACGTTCTCGCCGGGTTTCTTGAGCCACCGCGCGACGGTGCCTTCGGTGACGGTCTCGCCGAGTTGCGGCATGCGGATCGTGGTGCTCAAAATTGCACCAGCGCTTGCATCGCGTCGCGCATGCGTTCGGTCGAGATCATGAACGCTTCTTCGAGCGGCTTGGCATAGCCCATTGCCGGAACGTCCGGACCGCACAGCCGGCGGATCGGGGCGTCGAGGTCGAACAGCGCCTCTTCCGACACCATCGCGCTGATCTCGGCGCCGATGCCGCCGAATTTGTTGTCTTCGTGAATGATCAAGAGTTTGCGCGTCTTGCGCACGCTGGTCAGGATCGTGGTCTTGTCCATCGGCCGGATCGAGCGCAGGTCGATCACCTCGAGCGACATCCCCTCGGCTTCGAGCTGGGCCGCGGCATCGAGGGCTTGGTGCAAGTTGTAACCGTACGAAACGACCGTGGCCTGCGTGCCGGTTTTCTTCACGTCGGCCTTCCCGATCGGAATCGTGAAGTGACCCTCCGGGACTTCGCCTTTGACCGAACGGTACGTCTTCTTGTGTTCGAGGAAGAGCACCGGATCCGGATCCTCGATCGCTGCGGTCAGCAGTCCCTTGATGTCGCGCGGCGTCGACGGCGCGACGATCTTGAGTCCGGGCACGTGGTAGAACAACGCTTCGATCGAGACCGAGTGCGAAAGCGCGCCGTGCACGCCGCCGCCGTACGGCGTGCGGATGACGAGCGGGCAACTGTAATCGCCGTTGGAGCGATAGCGCGTCTTGGCCGCTTCGCCGACGATTTGGCTGAACGCCGGATAGATGAAGTCGGCGAACTGAATCTCGGCGACCGGCCGCAACCCTTGCATGGCCATACCGACCGCGATTCCCACGATCGAGGCCTCGGCGAGCGGCATGTCGAGCACGCGCTTGGGGCCGAACTCCTCGAGAAAGCCCGTCGTGATCAGAAAGACGTTGCCGCGCACGCCCACGTCTTCGCCCAACACCAAGACCCGCTCGTCCGCCACCATCGCATCGTGCAACGCCATGCGCACCGCCTCGACGTTGCTGATCGTCGCGGCGGCGGTGGCGTCGGCAGGTTGAATCGTCGAACTCACTCGAGCCACGGCTCGTAGGCGGCGCCGGCGTAGACGTGCGTGGTCATATCGTCGACCGACGGATAGGGTAGGACTTCGGCGTCGTCGGTTGCGTCGTTTGCGAGTTTGAGGATGTCGGCTTTCATCTTCGCCAGCGATTCGTCGTCGATGAGCCCCGATTCGCGCAGCACGCGCTCGTATTTCGGCACCGGGTCGTCGGCGCGTTGGCGCGCGAGTTCTTCGCGATCGCGATAGGTGCGGTCGTCGTCGTCGGTGGAGTGCGCCAGAAACCGGTAGCACTTCGCCTCGACCAGCGTCGGTCCGCCGCCGCTGCGCGCGCGGTCCATCGCGACCTTCATCGCGCGGTAGGTGGCGATCGGATCGGTGCCGTCGCAGATCAGGCCCGGCAGTCCGTAGCCGGCCGCCTTGTCGGCGACGTCGACGATCGCCATTTGCTTCGATTGCGGCGTCGAGATCGCCCAGCCGTTGTTCTGCACCAGAAACACGATCGGCAATTTGTGGATCGCCGAGAAGTTGATCGCCTCGTGCCACTCGCCTTCGCTCGTCGCACCTTCGCCGGTCGAGCACAGCACGGCGCGTCCGCTCTCACCTTGATAGTTCAACGCGTACGCGACGCCGGCCGCGTGCGGGCAGTGCGCGGCGATGATCGAGGAGATCGAGAGCACGCCGCGATCGCGCGCGGTGTAGTGGTTGGGAAACTGACGGCCGCCCGAGAGATCGGCTTCACGCGCGAACATATTGGTCAGCAAATCGAGCGGCGTGATGCCGGCGCCGAGCACGAGACCCAAGTCGCGATAGTAGGGCGCGAGGATATCGCTGCCGCGCACGAACGCCATCGCGGCGCCGGCCTGCACGGCTTCGTGGCCTTCGCTGCCGAGGGCGAACGGGATCTTGCCTTGACGGTTCAACTGGAAGCCGCGGTTGTCGAGCTGACGCTGCAGCAGCATGTTCCAGAGCATCGCGACGAGCTGCTCGTCGCTGAGCCCGCCCCGATCGAGCGCTCGGGCCGTGACCGTTTTTGCCATTGCGCACCTATTTGCCGAAAGAGCCGCCGATACTCTGCCGCGAGGGGCCGCCCGCGGGTCCTTGAACTGTGGGTACCCATGCCGGCACCGGAAGCAATCCCACATGATGAGATGGTCCGCGCGCGGCGCCGTTTGCATGCGAGCCCCGAACTCTCGCTGGTCGAGTTCGATACGGCGCGCTTCGTGGCCGACACGCTCGGCACGTACGGTCTCGACGAGGTACGCACCGGGATCGGCCAGACCGGTGTGCTCGGGACGCTGGTGGGCGGGCGGCCGGGACCGGTAACGCTGCTGCGCGCCGACATGGACGCGCTGCCGATCCGCGAGCTCAACGCGGTCGACTACGTCTCGGCCCGTGAGGGCGTGATGCATGCCTGCGGTCACGACGGGCACGTCGCGATCCTGCTTGCTGCCGCCAAGACACTGGCCGAGCGGCGCGGCGAGATCGCCGGCACGCTGGTCTTCTGCTTCCAGCCCGGCGAAGAGGGCGCCGCCGGCAACCGGCTGATGATCGAGGACGGCGCCCTCGAGAACCCGCACGTCGACCGGACCTTCGCGCTCCACCTTTACAGCGGGCTGGACGTCGGCCGGATCGGCGTCCGCGACGGCGCGTTCTTTGCCTCGGCCGACGAGTTCACGCTCACGATTCGCGGCCGCGGCGGCCACGGCGCGATGCCGCAGAATTCCGTCGACCCGATCGTGGCCGGCGCGCACATCGTCACGATGCTGCAGACGATCATCAGCCGCGAGGTCGCCCCGAAGGACCCGGCGGTCTTCACGGTCGGCCAGTTCACCAGCGGCACGACCTTCAACGTGATCCCCGACGAGGCGGTGCTCAAGGGCACGGTCCGGGCTTTCGACGCCGAGGTGCGAGCGAGCATGCCGGATCGGCTGCGCCGGATCGCCGGCGGGCTCGCCGAGGCCCTGCGGGTCGAGATCGACGTCGACTACCGCTGGTCGTACCCGCCGACGGTCAACGCTGTCGAACCCAACGACGTGGTCCGGGCGGTCGGCCGCCGGCTGCTGGGGCCCGAGAACGTGGTCGAGCACGATATCGTCATGTGGGCCGAGGACATGTCGTTCATGCAGGAGCAGCGCCCGGGTGCGTACTTCATCGTCGGATCGCGCGGCGGCGAGGCCAGCGCGTTTCCGCACCACAACGCCCGGTTCGACATCGACGAACGCTCGCTTGATATCGGCTACCGGATGATGGTCGGCTTGGGAATGAGTTTCTAAAACGAGCGCGTCCTAGGAAACAGGGCTTCATTTCGACCTTTGCCTAGTGACGGATGGAGGCCTTATGGCCTACACTCAAGGTTCCATGTCGAACCTCGAGCGGGAGCCGGAGCACGACGCCTGTGGCGTCGGTTTTCTTGCCGATCTCTCCCACAAGGCATCTCACGACGTCATCAGCATGTCGCTCGAAGCGGCGGCTGCGATGGCGCATCGCGGCGCGCGCGCGGCCGACGGCCGCACCGGTGACGGCGCGGGCCTGCTTACGGAGACGCCGCGCGCGCTCTATCTGCGCGAGCTGACGAACGATCACGTCCGCATTCCGGAACGCCACATCGGCGCGGTCTGCGTCTTTTTGCCGCGTGATTTCGACGAGGCGGCCAACGCCCGCGCGAAGGTCGAAGCGGCCGTGCGCATTGCCGACGTCGCGCCGCTCCGCTGGCGCGTTCCGCTCGTCAACGCCGACGTGCTAGGCGAGTACGCGCGCCGCACCGCCCCGCCGTATGAACAGTTGCTGGTGGACATGGGTCCGGGCAACGTCCGCGAGCGCATGCGCGTCGTGCGCCAACTCGTTTGGAAGACCGTGCGCGACATCCCCGGAGCCGTGCTGGTCAGCGCGTCGGCGACGAAAGTCGTCTACAAAGCGCTGCTCTCGTCGGCCGAACTCGGCGACTACTTCGCCGATCTGCGCAATCCGAATTTCGTCTCGCGCTTCGGCGTGTTCCACCAGCGGTTCAGCACCAACACCTCGCCGCAATGGCGGCTGGTACAGCCGTTCAACTACATCGCGCACAACGGCGAGATCAACACGATCACCGGGAACCGGGCCTGGATGCAGGCGCGCGGCGTGCCGGTGCGTCCGTGGGCCAGCGATTCGATGAACTTCAACACCGCGATCGACGCGATGCTCGGCGCCGGCTATCGCATCGACGAAGCCGTCGACATGATGCTCTCGCCGTCGGTCGAACCTTCGGACGACCGCCTGCGCGCGTTCTACGACGCGCACATCCCGAGCGTCGAACCGTGGGACGGCCCGGCGGCGATCGTCTTCGCCGACGGCGATACGGTCGGCGCGGCGCTCGACCGCAGCGGCTTCCGGCCGATGCGCTGGTGCCGTACGGAGTCGGGCAAAGTTCTGGCGGCGTCCGAAACCGGCGTGGTCGATTTCGGCGACGATCCGATCGTGCAGCGCGGACGGCTCGGCCCGGGCGACCGGCTCGTGGTCCGTTTCGCCTCGCACCAAGTCGTGACGCCCGAACAGTACCGCGCCGAGCGCCGCGAGCGCGCCGACTTCCGCGCGATCGTGAAGTCCTGGGAGTTTCCGCTGCCCGAACCGGTGCTGATGGGCACCGCCGGAGACCCGTCGGTCGACCGCGATCTCATGCGTTTCGGCTACACCAAAGACGAGCTCAAGGACGTCGTCACCATCCTCGCGTCGGGTGCCGGCGAGCCGGTGCTCTCGATGGGCGATGACGCCGCGCAGCCCTATCTCGAGCGCCGCATGCCGGTGGCCGCGTATCTGCGTCAGAAGTTCGCACAGGTCACGAACCCGCCCATCGACTCGGTGCGCGAAGGTTTCGTATTCGACATGCGCGCGTGGGTCGGTTCGGGTGATACCAACGGCGACGTGCCTTCGTTCGGCTCGATCGTGATGCTCGAAACCGCGGTCCTCGACGAGACGGCGTTCGACGATCTGCGCTTCGATGCGCGCTTGGTGCAGCACCGCATCTCGCTCGAACTCGGCGACGAAAAGCTCCAAACGCGCATCTCGCAGCTGTGCGACGAAGCCGAGAGCGTCGTGCGTGACGGCAAGACCTACCTCGTGCTCGACGATCGCGGCGTCACGCTGCCGATCCCGGCAATTCTCGCCGCCGGCGCGATCCATCAGCGTCTCACGACGGTCGGTTTGCGCATGCAAGCATCGATCGCGGTCGCCGACGGCTTCGCACGCGACGCCCATTCGATCGCGACCGTGATCGGCGTGGGCGCCAACGTGATCACGCCGTGGCTTGCGCTGCGCCATGCGGAACGCAACGGCACGCGCAATGCATTCCTCTACACGGTCCGTTCCGGCCTGATCAAGATCATGGCGAAGCTCGGGATCTGCACGCTGCGCTCGTACATCGGCGCGCAGACGTTCGAGTCGTTGGGCCTGGCGCGCGAAGTCGTCGACACGTGCTTCCCGGGGATGCACGCGCACGTGCCCGCGGTCGGTTTTTCCCACATCGAAGAAGACCTGCGCGCCTGGAGCCACGCCGCGGCCAACGGTGAGGTGCCGCAGGACCGCGGTCTGTTCCGTTACCGCCGCGACGGCATCAAACACGCGATGGATCCGGGGCTGCTGAAGACGCTGCGTGCGGCCGCGATGAAGGGCGACGAGGAAGCGTTCCTTGCGCTCTCCGATCGCTTGGAGTCGCGCGATCCGATCAACCTGCGCGATCTCGTCAATCCCGTGCCGCTCGACCGCCCGATTCCGATCGAAAGCGTCGAGGCGCCGGAGAAGATCTATCCGCGGTTTGTGACCGCAGCGATGTCGCTCGGTGCGCTCGCGCCCGAAGCGCACAAGACGATCGCGATCGCCGCGAACCGGCTGGGCGCGCGCAGCAACTCGGGCGAAGGCGGCGAGGAGCGCGAGCGCTATGCCCGCACGCCGGACTCCGGCCGCAGCGCGATCAAGCAGGTGGCGTCAGCGCGCTTCGGCGTCAGTGCCACCTATCTCGCCAGTGCCGATGAAATCGAAATCAAGATGGCGCAGGGCTCGAAGCCCGGCGAAGGCGGCCAGATTCCCGGCTTCAAGGTGTCGGCGGAGATCGCGCTGCTGCGCGGCGCCGTCGCGGGTCAGGGCCTGATCTCACCCCCGCCGCATCACGACATCTATTCGATCGAAGATCTGGCCGAGCTGATCTACGACTTGCGCCGCGCCGCGCCCCAAGCGCGCATCGCGGTCAAGCTCGTCAGCCAAGCCGGTATCGGGTACGTTGCGAGCGGCGTTGCCAAAGCAAATGCCGATGTCATCCACATCAGCGGACACGACGGGGGCACCGGCGCATCGCCGCTGGGCTCGATCAAGTCGGCCGGTTTGCCGTGGGAACTCGGTCTGGTCGAAGTCCACCACACGCTGATGGCCAACGGCTTGCGCTCGCGCGTGAAACTGCGCGTCGACGGCGGCTTCAAGACGGGCCGCGACGTCGTGCTCGCGACGATGTTCGGCGCCGACATGTACGGCTTCGGCACGACGCTGCTCGTGGCGCTGGGCTGCATCTATGCCCGTCAGTGTCACCTCAACACCTGTCCGGTCGGCATCGCCACCCAAGACCTGGCGCTGCGCGCCAAGTACAAGGGCACGCCCGAAGAAGCCGAGACGTTCTTCCGGTTCATCGCGAGCGACGTGCGCCGGCGCCTCGCCGCGCTCGGTGCGAACTCGCTCGATGAGATTCGCGGCCGCACGGATCTCTTGCGCGCGCGTACGGATCTGGCCGAATACTACGGCGAGATCGATCTCAGCGAAGTGCTGCGGCTGCCCGAACGCTCGCCCTTCAGCGACGTTCGCAACGCCGACGAACCGCACGTCGACGACATGTGCGGTCCAAGCGAAGTCGTTCGCCTGCGTCCGGCCGACCGTGCGGTCGGCGCGCGCCTCGCCAACACCATCGTCGTCGCGCGCAACAACGGTGAAACGATCGAACCGCAAACGCGCCATTATACCGGCAGCGCGGGCCAGAGCTTCGGCGCGTTCATCACCGACGGGTTGCAACTCGAACTCGACGGCGAAGCCAACGACTACGTCGGCAAGAGCATGGAAGGCGGAACGCTGATCGTGCGCACGCCGGGCACGCCCGATGAACCCTCGATCGGCAACGCGTGCTTCTACGGTGCGCGCGGCGGGCGGGCGTTCATCACCGGCACGGCCGGCGAGCGTTTCGCGGTGCGCAATAGCGGCGCGCGGCTCGTGGTCGAAGGCGCCGGCGCACACGCGTGCGAGTACATGACCAAGGGTGCGGTCGCGATCCTCGGACCCGTGGGGCGTAACGCCGCCTCGGGTATGAGCGGCGGCGAAGCGTTCTTCATGGCGACGGAAGCCGAGCTCACGGCGCACCTCGGACCGACCGAGCTGCGTCCGCGTGCGCTCGACAACGAAGCGACCGCGCGGCTCTATGCGCTGCTCGAAGAACATCTCGCGGCGACGGGGTCACCGCGAGCTGAAGCCCTCCTCACCGACTGGCCCGCCGCGGCGGCACGTTTCGTGCACCTCGCGCCGGGATTGCCGGTGGCGGCGCCTAGCCTGCGGGCGGAGCAGCCGGTGGCTTCGGTGCCGTCGCCTCGGTAACGGCCTTCGCAGCTTGATGAACCGCTTGCCGGGCGTTCTCGGCGAGCGGGGTCAAGCTCGCCTGCGCGCCGGCGGCGCCCTTCGCGATCACGTCTTGGGCCGTGCTGATGAACGTGGTCAGGTGACCCTTGGCGGTCTGCAGGTGGGCCTGCGCGGCCTCGCCGTACTGCGGCGCCTGCTCGATGAGCGTTCTCTGCAAGTCTTGCGCCTTGGCCATCGCGTCGGCAACGAGCGGCTTCGCTTGCTCGGCTCCCTTGGTCGCGGCCTCGGCGACGGATTGCTGCAGTACGCGGGCGCTTTCGAGGGCTTTGTTCACGAAATCGTTGTTCACGGTAGCTCCTTGGACGTTTAGGGGGAATCGCGTTCCGTTACCGTCAGTACCCAGCGAAGAGCACGTCCGTACTGGTCCAGCTCTCTAGCGGTACGGGCCAACCACCGAAAGGTTGCATCGTCCTTGAACTTCCGACCTTCGGCATCGTCGAGTCGGCCGATGAATGTCATGATAGCGTCGAGCTGCCGTTCAAGCTGCTCCCAGCGTTCGCGTAGCGTCCGCTCGGAGGCATCGGGCAGGCGGTCCAGGACCGGCGGCGACGGAAGCTGCGGGTTCTGCGTGGCGAATTCGAGCCGCGCCAGAGAGTAGTCGCTACTTCGCGTGATAAATGAACTAAGCGCGCGAACCAGCTTCTGGTCCATACGTAGTATTTAGGGAGAAACGAAAAAATCCATGGCAGAACGTCGGTACGTGATCATCGGGAACGGATTTGCAGGGACGACTTGCGCGGAGCAGTTGCGCAAGATCGACGCTTCGGCGTCGATCATCATGTTTGCCGATGAGCCGTATCCGCTCTACAATCGCATCGCACTGCCGCCGATGCTGCGCAAGCAGATCGCCGAAGCGAAGGTCATCATCCGCGATGTCGCGTGGCACGAGAAACACACGATCGATCTGCGCTTGAGCACGCGCGTCGATGCGATCAACTACGAAGGCAAGACCGTCGTCGCCGGGGGTAAGGAATACCCCTATGACGCCCTGCTCGTCGCGACCGGCGGCCGGCCGAACGCCTCGGAGTTTCCGGGTGCGGCGGGCGCCAAGAACATCTTCAACTTCCAGTACATGGACGATACGAAGGCGATCTCCGAATCGCTCGAAACCGCCAAAACGGCCGTCTCCGTCGGCGGTTCGTTCATCGCCTACGAACTCGCGGAAGCGTTCGTCGCGCGCGGCGTGCAGACGCATTGGCTGATCCGCGGACCGCGCTTCCTGCGCCGCATGCTCGACGAGATTTCCGGCGAGCTGCTCGATGAGGCGGCGCGCGAAGACGGCTGCACGATCCACTACAACGACGAGGTCAAGGAATTCGTCCGCTCCAACGGCGTCGTCACCAAAGTGATCACGACGCAGGGCACCGAGATCGCCACCGACTGCGTGGGCATCGGCCTCGGCTTGACGATCAACACCGAACTCGTACACGGCACGCCGATCGAAGTCGGCACCGGCATCAAGTGCGACGACCGGCTCGAGACCGCGGTGAAGGGCATCTACTGTGCGGGCGACGCCGCCGAGTTCTACGATCCGACGGCCGACATGCACTATCGCATGGGCACCTGGAACAACGCGGGCGCGCATGGTAAGGTCGCGGCCGCGAACATGGCCGGCGGCGACGTGCGCTATCACGACGTGCCGGAATACTCATCGAAGATCTTCAGCGAGCAGACGATCACGCAATTCGGGCTCTCGCCCGAGTACCGCAACGATCTCACGATGGTGCGCAGCATCGAACCGGAGAAGAAGTGGTACCGCGCGCTCTGGTTCCGCGAAGAGTGCCTCGTCGGCGGCCTGTTGATCGGCAAGGGCAACCGGGCCGGCAAACGCCGCTACGTCGAAGCGATCAAAGCCAGGACCGCGTTCCCCAAATCCGAACACGAATCGCTCCTGCACTGGCACGCTGACCAATAAACCGCCCCTCAACGGGGTGACAGTCAGCCACGCTGCCGGACGTCACGAATCGTAGGTTCCCGCTCCGAGGCGCCGTCAAGCCCAGGGCGAACGGATTCCGCCTACGATGCCGACCCTAGCCGCCGACCCGCTTCACGACCGCTTCGCCGCGATTGCCGGCGCGCGCAACGTGATCAGCGCGCCGAGCGATCTGCGCACCTACGAGTGCGACGGGTTGCTCGGGTACCGCATCCGGCCGCGCATCGTGGTGTTGCCCGCGACGACCGAAGAAGTCGCCGCTTGCGTGCGGTTGGCGCGCGAGCACGGTTTGCCGATCGTGCCGCGCGGCGCCGGTACGGGGCTTTCCGGCGGAGCACTGCCGGTCGAGGGCGGGATCGTGATCGGCACGGCGCGGATGAACCGCATCCTCGACGTCGATGTCGTCAATGCGCGGATGCGCGTGCAGCCCGGCGTCATCAACCTCGACATTTCGAAACATCTCGCACCGCTCGGCTATTACTACGCGCCCGACCCGTCGTCGCAGAGCGTGTGCACGATCGGCGGCAACGTCGCGGAGAATTCCGGCGGCGCGCACTGTCTCAAGTACGGCTTCACGGTCAACCACGCCGTCGGCGCGCGCATCGTGCTCTCCGACGGCAGCGTCGTCGACATCGGCGCGCATGACGGCGAAGCGGATGCGCCGGGCTACGATTTGATGGGCGTGTTCGTCGGCAGCGAAGGGTTACTCGGGATCGTCACTGAGGTTGTGGTGCGCATCTTGCGCCGGCCGCAGGCGACGCGGACGATCTTCGGCACGTTTCCGTCGACCGATGAAGCCGGTGCCGCGGTCTCGGCGATCATCTCGAGCGGCATCCTGCCGGCGGCGATCGAGATGTGCGACCAGCTCGCGATCGAGGCCATCGTTGCCGCGACCGGCGTCGACTGGCCGCTCGACGCCGGGGCGGCGTTGTTGATGGACGTCGACGGCGTGAGCGTGGAGGTCGAGTACACGGCGGAGGCGGCCATTGCGCTGATGCAGTCGGCCGGTGCGCTCGAGATCCGCGCGCCCCGCGACGACGCCGAGCGCATGCTGATGTGGAAGGGCCGCAAGGCTGCGTTCGCCGCGATGGGCCGCATCTCGCCGAACTACTACGTGCAGGACGGCGTGATTCCGCGCAAGGACATCGCGGCGGTCTTGCGCGAGATCGCGCAGCTCGGCCGAGCGGCAGGCCTGCGCATCGCCAATGTCTTTCACGCCGGCGACGGCAACTTGCACCCGCTCGTGCTCTACGATGCGCGCATCGACGGACAAGAAGAGGCAGCCGAGCGCGTGGGTGGTGAGATCTTGCGCGTGTGTTTGCGCTACGGCGGTTCGGTGACGGGCGAACACGGCGTGGGCCGCGACAAGGCCTGTTATCTCGGCGAACAGTTTTCGGACGACGACCTCGCGACGATGAAGCTCGTGCGCTCGGCGTTCGATCCGGCCGGAATCTTCAACCCCGACAAGGTCTTTCCGACGCCGCACCTGTGCGGTGACCGGCCCGGCGTCTACGTTCCACACGCGATCGAACGCAGCGGCGAAGCTGGGCGCGGATGAACGCGGCGTTGAGCGTCGCCGGGGTGACCCCGCGGGCGGTACTCGTGCCGGCCGATCGCACGGAGCTGGCGTCGATCGTGCGCGATCTGTATGCCGCGGAGAAGGCCTTCGCGTTCGTCGGCGGTGGGACCGAGCTCGATCTCGGTAACGCGCCGCGCGCGCTGGACACCGTCGTGCGCACCACCGCGCTGGATCGCGCGATCGAATACTCGCCCGAAGACCAGACGATTACGGTCGAGGCGGGGATGCGCGTCGCCGCGCTCGACGCGCTGCTCGCACAACACGATCAGCTGCTCCCGCTCGACGTTCCCGACCGTCAGAACGCAACCGTCGGCGGCGCGATTGCCACCAACGCTTTCGGTGCCCGCCGCCACCGCTATGGTTCGATCAAGGATCTCATCGTCGGCATCGAGATCGTGCGTCCCGACGGTGTCACCGCGCGTGCCGGCGGCAAGGTGGTGAAGAACGTTGCGGGCTTCGATCTCACCAAGCTCATGGTCGGATCGCTCGGCACGCTCGCGGGCATCATCAGCGCAACCTTTCGCGTGTTTCCGAAGCCTGCGCACACGCAGGCGTTGCTGGTGCACGCGGCGCCGCACAGCACGCTCTTTGCGGCCTTGATGAACGACGTGTCGCTCGAGCCGATGGCCGTCGTCCATTACCCCACTCTCGGCGGGGTCGTGCTCACGTTTGCCGGGCTGGAAGCGAGCGTGGCGGGACAGATCGCGCACGCGGGCGACCTCGCCGCACGGCATGCGGTTGGATGCGAAGCGCTGGCCGGCCCGGCGCTCGAGCGTTGCATGGCGTTCGAGTCGGCCGTTCGTTCCGGCGGCGAGTGGCGCTGGACGTCGCGCACCAGCGCAGCGCGCGCGCGCACCGCTGCGGCACCCGCGGTTGCGCTCGCGCTCGAGGTCGGCTATCCGACGCTGGGCGTTACGATGGCCAGCGCCGACGACACCGCGCCGATGGATGGGCTGATCGCGTCGCGCGGGCGCTCGATCGTGTTTCGTGCGATGCCGCCGCGTGCGCGCGGCCGCGTCGATGCGTGGGGTGAACCGCCGCCCTCGTTCGCGCTCATGCGCGCGCTCAAGGCGAACTTCGATCCGAAGGGCCTATGCAATCCGGGCCGCTTCGTAGGCGGGCTCTGATGCGCAACTATCGCGATCTGATCAGCGACTGCGTACACTGCGGGTTTTGTTTGCCCGCGTGTCCGACGTACGTGTCGTGGGGCAACGAGATGGATTCCCCGCGCGGACGCATCGATCTGATGAAGGGCGTGTACGACGGCGTCATCCCGCTCGATGCGGCGACGATCGGGCACTTCGATACGTGTCTGGGGTGCATGGCCTGCGTGACGGCGTGCCCGTCGGGTGTGCGGTACGACGTGTTGATCGAATCGACGCGGGCGAAGGTCGAAGCGGTCGCGCAACGCGGCCCCTTCGATCGGGCGTTCCGGTCGCTGATCTTCGGCTTGATGCCGTATCCGGCGCGACTACGTCTGTTGGCGCTGCCGCTCGTGGCGTACGCAAAAAGCGGGCTGCAAGCGCTGGTGCGACGCTCGGGGCTCCTGCGCCGTCTTCCGCCGCGCCTGGCGCAACTGGATGCGCTGCTGCCGTCGCTTTCGTTTGCCGACTTGCGCCGCGACGTCGCGCCGTTCACCGCGGCCAAAGACGGCCGCGCGCGCGCACGGGTCGGGCTCGTGGCGGGCTGCGTGCAGCGCGCGTTCTTCCCGAACGTCAACGCCGCCACCGTGCGCGTGCTCAGCGCCGAGGGCTGCGACGTCAGCGTGCCGCCGGGTCAAGGCTGCTGCGGCGCGCTCTCGCTGCACGCCGGCCGCCTCGAAGAGGCCAAGCGCTTTGCGCGCGCGCTCATCGATCGTTTTGACGGCAGCTCCGCCGAGACGATCGTCATCAACGCGGCCGGTTGCGGCTCGGCGCTCAAAGAATACGGTGAACTCCTCGCCGACGATCCGGCGTACGCGGAACGTGCGCGCGCGTTTTCAGCGAAGGTGCGCGACGTGAACGAATTTCTCGTGACGCTCGAACCGCAGGCGCCGCGCGGGCGCATCGAACGCCGCGTCGCCTATCACGATGCGTGTCACCTCGCGCACGCGCAGCGCATCCGCGAAGCCCCGCGCACGTTGCTGCGGTCGATCCCGGGGCTCGAACTGCTCGAGATCCCGCAGGGCGAGATGTGCTGCGGCAGCGCCGGAACCTACAACCTCTTGCAGCCCGCTTCAGCGCGCGAAATCGGCGAGCGCAAAGTCGACAACGTCACGAGCGTCGCGCCCGATTTGATCGCCAGCGCGAACCCGGGCTGCACGATTCAGATTCAGTCGATCGCGCGCGAACGGGGCGCGGACTTAGCGGCCGCGCACCCGATCGAATTGCTCGATGCCGCGATCAGTTCGGCTTGCGACGGTGCGCCGACACCCCGATACCCGTTGACGTAACGTTCACGGGGATCGAAAGGCTCGCGTGGGATCCGTCGCCTTGACCGACGACGGTGATCGTGCACGCCACGGCGGGCGGCGGGTTCGTGGTCGGCGCGGATTGCGCGTTGACGGTGAACGTCAGCGGGCTCGGGCCGCTCGCGCCGGTCAGCGTCACATTGGCCGCGGTCGCGCCGCCGGGGCAGTTGATGCTCGCGGTGAGCGTCGAGCCGGCGGGCAACTGGGTGACCGTGACTTGTTGCGACGACGGGACGGAGGTGAACAAGATCGGCGCCGACGGCGGGTTCGTCAGCCCGACGACACCGTAGACGTTGAACGTCGTTGTCGGTAAGGTGTAGCCGCTCGCGCTGCCGCCGACTTGAAAGGCGCCCGGCGCGCTCAACGTTCCGGACAGCGCGCCGTTGAGCGTCGTGCCTTGGATCGCTTGCGTCGCCTGACACGTGATGATGTTGGACGGCGTACAGCTGAACGTTGCGGTGCCGGTTGCATCGAGCTGGCTGAACGGCCAGGTGAATTGGTACGGGAACGTCGTTGCACCCGGGAAGTTCAGCTGCAGCACAAGCGTGCCGGGCAACGAAGGCGCCGGCGAGGCCGTGCTCACGCTCTTCGTCGTGGCTGCCACCACGCCGCCGGCGACGGCCGCTGCGCCGACCGTCGATACGACGCCGCCGGCACCCGCGCCCGCGGCGCCCGTACCGGCGCCGGAGAACGAGTTGGTCGGGTCGAGACCTTGACCGGTCGGATTCGGGTTGAACGGATTCTGGTTGCCGTTGAATTGGTTGACGGCCGGATTGTTCACCGTCGGGTTGGCGGTGATCGACGAAGTTGCGGTCAGCGGATTGCTGCCCAGCACCGTCAACGTTTGATTGGTGACGATCGAAACCGTTTGCTGTCCGACTTGCACCGACACGTCGCCCGCGGCGCACGAAACGCATACGACCTGCGTGCCGTTGGCACCGGCGATCAGGAAGCCTTCGGTACCGCGCACGGCGATCTGCGAGGTCGCGGTGACGAACTTGTAGTTCGATTGACCGCCCGCCGGATGGCGAATGTTGAAGTGCAGCGCCCCGCCCTGCAGGACGATCGTGTTCTGGTTGCCCGACTCGGCGGGGTTGAACGCGCCTACTTGGACTTTCGTGTTCTCGCCGATGTCGATTTCCGACGAGTCCTTCAGGCGTAGGACGGCCGAGCCGTTCGGTTTCGTTACCGCGTAGTAGTCGTCGGGCAGATCGAGCCGTCCGAAAATCGGCTTGAACTCGCTCGTCGCCGACTCCTGATAGCCGACCACGCCTTTGACGCGGGCCAATTGCTTATCCCCGGTGTCGGAAGAGACCCGGTCGCAAACGAGAGAAGCACTAGCGAGAAAGCACAAAGCTCCCACGGCCAGCCGTCGAACCAGCATGCCGGTGGTTTTGGCAAGCGCTACCTTGAACCATTCGTGATTGAAGACATATTCCTGAGCCGATACGATGATGTGGCTGCCGCGTGGCGTCTCCTACGGCCCCGAACGGGGCTGCGGCTGCGGGAAGTCGCCTGTGTCGGTGCGCCCCGGACCCTCTTGCTGGCCGAACTCGGAGACCCGCGGCTGCCCGTCGTCAACATCTCCGCGGGCGTTCACGGTGACGAGCCGGCCGGCGTGTGGGCGCTGCTGTCGCTCGTGGCCGATGGACTCCTCGACCCGCGCTATTCTTATCGCCTCTGGCCGTGTTTCAACCCGACGGGCTTCGCGGCGGGCACGCGCACTAATGCGGAGGGAACGGACGTCAACCGCACGTTCGGGCGCGGCGGCACCTCGCCTGAAGCGAAGGCGATCCTGACCGCCAACCGCGACCGGGTCTTCGAGCTCGCGATCGATCTGCACGAAGATCACGAGGCCGACGGCTTCTACCTCTACGAAACGGCGCCGTCGGGCTGGCGCGGTTCGTACGCCCGGCCCATTACCGCGGGTATGGCGGCGGCGGGGTTTCCGCTCCAGAATTTCGCGCCGGAGTTCGAGCTGGGGCCGCCCGGCTCCGAAGCGGCGCAGACGCGCGGCTCCGGCGCCGTGCTCGTCGACGCGACCCGCGAGGCGCCGTTTTTCAAGGGCGCCCTGCCGCTCGGGCTCGTGCTGGTGCGCCGTGCCGTGCCCTGCGCGCTCACCTTCGAGACACCGCGCTCGCGCGACCCCGCCGAGCGCGTCGCGATGCACCGCGTCGCCGTCGTCGAGGCACTCCGGCAGCTCAGCGGCGAAGGAAACGGGAACCATGCCTGAACGCGACTCCCTCGAGGTTGACGTCCTCTTCGTCGGCGGCGGACCGGCGAGTCTTGCCGGCGCGATTCGCCTCGGCCAACTCGCGAAGGCCGGCGGCCGCGAGCTTTCGATCATGGTGATCGAGAAGGGCGGCGAGATCGGGAACCACGGTTTCTCCGGCGCCGTCGTCGATCCGAAATCGCTGCTGGAGCTCTTTCCGGGCGAGGACATCACGGCCGGACTCGACGCCCCGGTCAGCGGCGATGAGATGTGGTTCCTGACCGCGAGCGGGAAGATCAAGGCGCCGTTCACCCCGCCCGTGCTCAACAACCACGGCAAGTACGTCGCCTCGCTCAATCGCCTCACGAAGTGGCTCGGCGAGAAAGCCGAAGCGGCGGGCGCCGACGTGTTTCCGGCCTTCCCGGGCCAGGAGCTGTTGTGGGACGGCGACCGCGTGATCGGGGTGCGGGTCGGTGACAAGGGCGTCGCAGCCGACGGCAGTCACAAGCCGAACTACGAACCCGGCCCCGATCTTTTGGCGCGGGTCGTCGTGCTCGGTGAGGGCCCGCGCGGTACGCTGGCCAAAACGGCGATCGCGAAACTCGGGCTCGACCGCGATCGCGATCCGCAAGTCTACGCAGTCGGTATCAAGGAATTGTGGCAGGTTCCGGCCGGGCGGCTCGCGCCGGGCCACGTGATCCACACCCTCGGTGCGCCGCTGCCCGGCGATACGTTCGGCGGCGGCTGGATCTACGGCATGAACGGCGACGTGATCGACATCGGTCTCGTCACGGGTCTCGATTACGCCGATCCGACGACCGATCCGCACAACCTGTTCCAGCAGATGAAGCTGTTGCCGGCGATTCGTCCGCTGCTCGAGGGCGGCAAGATGATCCGCTACGGCGCGAAGGCGATCCCGGAAGGCGGTCTGCACGCGATGCCGCGCCTGTATGCGGACGGATTGTGTTTGATCGGCGACAGTGCCGGTTTCCTCAACGGATTGCGCCTCAAGGGAATTCATCTCGCGATCAAATCGGGGATGCTGGCCGCCGACGCGATCTTCGATGCGCTCGCGGCCGATCGCAGCGATGCCGCCGCGCTCGCGGCCTACGAGCAGAAGTTTCGCGCGTCGTGGGCGTTCACCGAATTGCACGCCGCGCGCAACTTTCACGCCGGATTCAAGAGCGGGCTCTTCGGCGGGATGCTCAACGCCGCGCTCGGCACGCTCACCGGCGGCCGCGGGTTCGGTTTGCACGACAAACTCACGGGGCACGAAGGCTACGCGCGCATGCGCAAGCTCGATTCCTTCACGCCGGCGGCACGGGAAAAGCGCGTGACCCCCGACAACGCGCTGACGTTCGATAAGGTCACCGACGTCTACAACAGCGGCACGATGCACGATGAAAATCAGCCGGCGCACCTGCACGTTGCCGATACGACGATCTGTGCCGACCGCTGCACGACGGAATTCGGCAATCCCTGTCAGTACTTTTGTCCCGCCGCCGTGTACGAGCCGCTGTTCGAGAAAACGGCGGCCGGCGTCGAAGGCCGCTTGCAGATCAACTTCGCCAACTGCGTGCACTGCAAGACCTGCGACATCATGGATCCCTACCAGATCATCACGTGGGTGCCGCCGCAAGGCGGCGAAGGCCCCGTGTACACCGGAATGTGAGCGCTCATCAAACCATGCAGGACGTAGTCGTTATCGGTGCGGGGCTTATCGGCTGCGGTATCGCCTACGAACTCGCGAAGCGCGGCGCGAGCGTAACGGTGTACGACCGGGCGGAGCCGGCGCGCGCGGCGTCATGGGCCGGCGCCGGGATGCTCGCGCCGTATTCGGAAGAGGTCGTCGATCCGGCGTTGCTCGCGCTGTGCGCGGCGTCGCTGCGCGCCTATCCGGCGTTCGTCGAGGAGCTGCGCGAACGGACCGGCGTCGACGCGCAGTTGCGCCATGAGGGAACGCTGCACGTAGCCTTCGATGACGCCGCGGCACGCGGTCTCGCCGCACAGTGCGAAGCGTTCGGCCGCAACGGCGCCGTTGCGACCGTGCTCGATCGCGACGCGACGTTGGCACGCGAGCCGATGCTGGGCGGTAACGTGCGTGGTGCGGTGTACGTAGCCAATGAAGCGCACGTCGATAACCGGCGGCTCGGCCGCGCGCTCGTCGCCGCGTGCACCGATGCGGGCGTGCGGTTCGAGCGCACCGGCGGCGTGGTGCTGGAAGCCGACGCGCGCCGCGTGCGCGGCATACGTACCGAGCACGGCTTCTTGGCGGCCGCGACGGTCGTCAACGCGGCCGGCGCGTGGGCGGGCGGTCTGCCCGGCGTTCCCGCTGCGGCGCGCATCGCGGTGCGGCCCGTGGCCGGCGAGATGCTTGCGCTGGCCGTGCCCAAGGGTTTCACGCGCGGGCTCGTGTGGTCGAACCACGTCTACCTCGTCCCGCGCGACGACGGCCGGCTGCTGATCGGCGCAACCAGCGTGGAGCGCGAGTTCGACGTACGGGTGACGGCGCAGGGCGTCGCGTCGCTGCTCGCCGTTGCGCTGCGCATCGCGCCGGTGCTCGGCACCTTTGCGCTGGTGGAGACGTGGGCCGGCTTGCGACCTGCCTCGCACGACGGGCGCCCATACCTGGGCCGCACGCACATCGACGGCTACCTCGTCGCAGCCGGCCACTATCGCAACGGCATCCTGCTCACACCGGTCACCGCGCAAGCGGTCGCCGCGCTCATCGCCGGCGAACGCCCGCCCGTCGACCTCGCCGCATTCAACCCGCAACGCGCACCCGAAGCCGCGTAACCCGGGGTTGAAGCAGCCTCGGCGATGGAGCGAGCGTAGCAGCATCGTGCAAATGCACTCAGGTAGATTGCGAGCTCGGACCGGGGGGCGCGCAGCCTAGGGCGGAGCGCCTTTAAAATCTAACACCCAGTGACGATGCGGCTTACGGTCAACGGTACCGAACAAGACGTGGCGGCGGGAGTCACCGTTGCCACGCTGCTTGCAACGCTTGCCTTGCGCCGCGACGGCGTCGCCGTAGCGCTCAATGATGATGTCGTACCGCGCGCCGAACATGCTACCCGCACCCTAAACGACGGTGACCGCCTCGAGATCATCGTGGCCGTCGCCGGAGGATAAGAACCGACGCACATGGTTGAAGATGCCCCGCTCCAAATCGGCAAGTACACGTTTCGCTCGCGGCTCTTTGTCGGTACCGGCAAGTATCCGTCGATCCCGGTGATGCAGGCCGCGCACGCGGCCAGCGGCGCGGAAGTGCTCACGGTAGCGATCCGCCGCATTCATCTCGACGATCCCACCGGCAAGACGCTGATCGATCACCTCGATCGCACGAAGTACACGCTCTTGCCGAACACGGCCGGCTGCTTTACGGCCAAAGACGCGGTGCTGACCGCGAAGCTCGCGCGCGAAGCGCTCGGCACCGATTTGATCAAGGTCGAAGTCATCGGCGATGCCGACACGCTCTATCCGGATACGACCGAGACGATCGCCGCGTGTGAAGAGCTCGTGCGTCTTGGTTTCACGGTGTTGCCGTACATCGTGGACGATCCGGTCGCGTGCAAGCGGCTCGAAGACGTGGGTTGCGCGGCCGTGATGCCGTTGGCAGCGCCGATCGGCAGCGGCCTGGGGCTGTGCAATCCGTATTCGATCGCGATCATCAAGGAGCGCGCAAAGGTTCCGGTGATCGTCGATGCGGGCGTCGGCACCGCGAGCGACGCGGCCATTGCGATGGAACTCGGCGTCGACGGTTTGCTGATGAACACCGGCATCGCCGCGGCGGCCGATCCCGAGCGCATGGCGCTGGCGATGCGCGACGCGGTCAACGCCGGACGGAACGCTTTTCTCGCCGGACGAATGCCGAAGCGCCTCTACGCCAGCGCGTCGAGCCCGCTCACCGATCTCATTGCCACTCGCCCCGCATAGCTGCGGTTAGGACACCTGTGAACGAAATCAGCGTCGCCGAATTGGCCAAGAAACACAACGCCGGCGAGGACTTCATCCTGCTCGACGTGCGCGAGCCCGACGAACTCGAAGCCGCCTCGATCGGATGGGCGAAGGCGATCCCGATGGGCGACGTTCCGGTGCGCATCGACGAGCTGCCCAAGGACAAGCCGATCGCCGTGATGTGTCACGGCGGTACGCGCAGCGGCAAAGTCACGAAGTTCCTCAACGAGAACGGTTATCCCAACGCCGTCAACGTTGCCGGCGGCATCCGCGCCTGGAGCAACGAGATCGACTCGTCCGTCCCAAATTACTGATCGCGCTTAGCTTTTACGTCGGGATGACATCAGTCTCGTGTAGCTACTACGAACCAGTGCAGGACTCGCTCACGCGAGTCCGGATGTGCCCAAGTACCGACGACGTCCGTTGCGTCGACTTCGTCGAGTGATTCGATTTTGTAGCCGCGTAGCAGCTCGACGATCGTGTCGCGGTCGAAGTAGGCGTGCGGGATGCCCATCTCGGGACCGTCGCCCGGTGCGAACGTCCACTCATCGATCGCTTCGCCGAAGCCGAAGCGATCGTCGTGGATGGAGCCGAGCGTGATGTAGATCGGCGCACCCGGGCGCAGCACGCGCCGTAGCTCGGCGAGTCCCGCGCGAACTTTGGCGGTCGCTCCGTGCAGGTAGCCGTGTGACGAAAAGCCGGCGGCGTAGGAGTCGCGTTCGCCCGGCAACTGGGTGTAGGGATCGTCGTCACCGGTGGCCGCGATCGGGATGCCTGCGGCCTCGAACGCTCGCGTGTTACGGCCGACGCCGGCCGCCACTTCGAGGACCGGTCCGCTCAAACCGGACGCGAGGTAGCGCTCGATCAGACGCTCCGCAAGCGGATGGGGCCCTTGCGTGGAAGGGGCGGACATATGGCAGACGTCCCTCTGATTCTTGTCGTGGGTGGTGATGCTCTTGCCGTTCGCGTCTGCGAGGAACTCTGCTCGACCCAAGGCCATCGCGTCGCCTTGGTCTGGCCGCACGATCACGAACTCGCCAAACAACTCGAACGGATCAAGTGCGAGTACCTGCCGTTCGCCCCGAACGACTACGAGTCGCTGCGATCGGTGGGGGTGCCCGACGCCACCTCCTTGATGGCCCTCGCCGAGGACGATCGCGTCAACCTCCAAGTGGCGCTGAAGGCGCGTGACATCAATCCGAAGATCCGCGTCGTGCTGCGGCAATTCAACCGGACGCTGGCGCGGAAGATCGAGCAGAACCTGCCCAATTGCTCGGTGTTGTCGCTGGCTTCGCACGCCGCCGCCACGATCGTGGGCGCCGCGCTCGATCAGTCGTCGTTCTACTCGCTGCAGTTTCCCGATCTCGACGGCGTGCTGTGCGGCTTTTCGCAGCGGCCGGCCGGGCTCTTCGGGATCACGGGGATGACGCGGGCGGAAGCCCAGGCCCAGCTCAAGATGCGCGTCATCGCCGTCGGCGGCGTAACGGAGTTCGACCCCAAACGCCGCTTCGAGGCGAGCGACGAGCTGGTGGTCTTCGGACTGCTCAAGTACCTGATCGCCACGGTCGTCAACCCGGTCAGCGCGGAAACCATCGCCCGGCCGAACATCGGCCACCGCTTCCGCGGTGCGGTCCAAGCTTTCCGGCACCTCGACCCGGTCATTCGCGGCATGCTGGCCGCGGCGACGCTGGTGTTCATCGCCGCTACGGTCTTCTTCGGTTTCCTGTTCAAGAAAGATGCCATCACCGCAGCCTACTTCGTGACCACGACCATGACCACGACCGGCTATGGGGACATCACACCGACTACGCACCTCGGCCAGTTGGCGACGATGCTGCTCGAGATTCTCGGCGTGGCCTTCTCGGGGATCTCGATCGCTTTCGTGACCACCGCGCTGACCCGGGCGCAGTTCACCGCGCTTCAGGGCTTGCGCCAGATCAAGACGCGCGGCCACGTCGTCGTCTGCGGCGCCGGTAACGTCGGTACGCGCGTCATCGAGTTCTTGCGCATGCTGGGGCAGCCGGTCGTCGTGATCGACCCCGCCCCGGACGCCGAGACGGTCGAGCTGTCGCGGATCCGGGCGGTCGAGCTGCTGACCGGCGACGCGACGCGCGACGGGACGCTCGAGCTATGCAATCTGCCCGTGGCCCGTTCGTTGATCGCGCTCACTTCGAGTGACACGGCCAACCTCGAAGTCGCGCTCGGGGCCCGCGGCCGGAACCCGCATCTGCAAGTTGTGATGCGCGTCCAGGACGATGCATTCGCCGGCTCCGTGGGCCGCCAGTTCGAGGCGATTCAGACGTTTTCGACCTCGTCGCTGGCCGCGCCGGCCTTTGCGGGCCTCTCCCGCTTCCCCGGAACGCGGGCTCGGATCGAGTTCGGCGACGAGGATTACAACGTCGGCGAGCGGCTCCAAGGAGAGGTCCCGATGCCTCCTCCGGCGGAGCATTGTGTTGCTCTTGCCGTGTGGCGGAACGGCCAATTCCTCCACATTGACAACTTTGATGAGATGGAGCCGTTCGATCGGCTGTTGTTCATCGTTCCTTTGTCACAATTTCGTGCTGGGGCGCCGCGCCGGGAGACCCGCACGGCCCCCTAAGCGAACAACCGTTTGTTCACGTGGGAGACTGAGTCATGCTGCAACCCGGAGCGCGGGTACCGGATGTCGCCGCGGAGGATGACACCGGATCGAAAGTTCGCCTCCGCGACCTTGCAAAGAAGGCGCTGGTCGTCTATTTCTACCCTCGGGCGAACACCCCGGGCTGCACGAACGAAACGATCCAATTCACCGACTTATATCGTTCTTTCACGAAGAAGGGCGTGGTTGTGGTCGGTGTGAGTCGGGACACGGTCGCGGCCCAAGCCAATTTCAAGGCCAAGTACGATGTGCCGTTCCAACTGCTGGCCGACGTCAATTCCGCGATTTGCGACGCGTTCGGGGTAATTGTTGAGAAGAACATGTACGGGAAGAAATCACTGGGGATCCAGCGGTCGACGTTCCTGATCCAGGACGGCGCCGTGACGAAGGTTTGGCCGAAGGTCAAAGTCGAGGGCCACGCTGCCGAGGTACTCAAATCTCTGTAGGGGCATTGCGGGTTACGGTCGCCGGGTCAAGCTGCTCGGTACCGCGCATCGATCGTGCCTGTTCGGCCTACCTGATCGAGGATGGCGATTTCGCGTTTTCGCTCGACTTCGGAACGGGTGCCTTTGCCAACGTTCGCCGGTACGTCGACTACGACGAACTCGATGCGGTCGTGATCAGCCACATGCACGCCGACCACTTTCTCGACCTGATTCCGCTGCGCTACGCCATTCGCTACGGGTCGAAGCGGCGCAAGAACCGGCTCCCGCTCTGGATGCCGCCCGGCGGCATCGCGATGCTGCGCGCGATGACCAACGTGTTCGTCGGCGAGGGCAACGGCGATTTTCTCGACGAGGCCTTCGAGATCAAAGAGTTTGACCCGGCGAAGCCGCTGCCCATCGGCGAAGGCCGGCTGCGCTTCGCAGCGACGACGCACTTCATCTCCTCGTTCGCGATCCGTTACGAACGCAACGGTACGAGCATCACCTATTCGGCCGATACCGCCCCGGATCAGCGGGTCGTCGAGCTGGCGCGTGGCACCGATCTTTTCTTGTGCGAGGCCACGCTGCTCGCCAACGAACAAGAGCAGGGCGGCGTGCGCGGTCACTCTTCGTCCAAAGAAGCCGCGAAAATGGCCGCCGACGCGGGCGTGAAACGCCTCGTCCTGACCCACTACTCGCAAGATGCAACGCCGGCCGACCTCGCCGACGGCGCGCGCGCGATCTATAAGGGCGACATCGAGATCGCCGACGATCACTCCGTAATCGTGGTTTAGCACTCCGGTGATGGAGCGAGCCGTCGGCCGCCTTCGGCGGACGGCCACAAAGTGGCCGGGGGCGCGCAGCCTAGGGCGGAGCGCCTTTCAATTGTCGGTTTTGGCTTCTCCGCGGGGGAGCGAGAACTGGATTAGCGAGCTGATCGGTGCGAGGCCGCGCGAGACGATCGCGTAGACGTCGACTTTGAGGTTCAGTTCCTCGAGCCGTGCGCGCGCGGCGAGGACTTCACGGCCGCTGGTGACCACGTCCTCGAGCAGCAAGACGTGCTGGCCGCCCTCGAACGGCCCCTCGACGTATTCGTCGGCGAACGCACCGTACTGCTTGGGTTTCTTGCGCACGACGATCATCGGGATGCCCGTCATCTGCGAGACGGCGGTGGCGATGATCACGCCGCCGAGTTCGGTGCCCCCGATCAGATCGGGGTTCGTGTCCGCAACGATCGGCGCGAAGAGGCGCGCGATCCGACGCAGGACCTGCGGATCGGAGAAGAGGCGGAATTTATCGATGTAGTAGTCGCTGCGCACGCCGCCGGAGAGCAGATACTCTCCGCGCGTGATCGCACGCTCGACGATGATCTTGTGAAGCCAGCGCAGTTCGGGGATACGCGCGATCGGCGAGTTCTCGTCGGGCAACGGCCTACAACTCCCAGAGGAAGGCGTTCCAGGCTTCGTTCATCGGATTCGGAGCGAAGTTCTTGAACGCGGGATTGATCGGCTGCAGAAACCGAAAGTAGAACAGTTCGATGTCGGGTACGTCGCGAGCGATCAGTTTCTGAATCTCCGAATAGGCCTTTTTGCGCGTTTCCTCGTCGTACGAACCCAGCGCCAAACGTTGCAGCCGTTGCATTTCCGGCGAACAATACCGCGTGTAGTTTGTACCGGCCGGCGGAAACTGGTCGCAGCCGTAGAGCGAGTTGTCGTCCGGATCGAAGCCTGCCGTCCACCCCGAGACGTTCAGATCGTATTTCGCGGTGGTCAAAATCCCGCCTTGTCCAAACGTGCCGAACATGAGGTTGGCCGGATAACTCTTGACGGGGGCGTCGATCCCGATCCCCTTGAGCTCGGATTGCACTTGGACCGCGATCGCCCGGCGGGTCGCATTTTCGATGTTGTAGGAGAGCTGGAGGGACAGCGGCCGGCCGTTCTTCTGTGCCATGCCGTCGGGCCCGAAGCGGTAGCCGGCCGCCGTCAGGAGCGCGCGCGCCTTGGCCGGGTCGGGCGTGTAGATCATCACGTCGGGCTCGTAATACGGTGAGAAGGCGGGCTGGTCGGAGGTGCCGACCACCGCGGTCCCGCCGGTCAGCCGGTCCACGATCAGCTTCTTATCGACCGCGTAGGCGATCGCTTGACGCACCCGCACGTCGTGCAGCGCGGGCCGTGAGGTGTTCATGTAGATGCGATACGTCGACGGCGCATCGATCAAAACGAGTTTGATCGTCCCGGCCGCATCGAGCGGGCGCAGCTCGTTGATCGTCTCGGGGGAAGCTTCGAAGATCCAGTCGACCTGATGGCTGCGCAGCAGGTTGATCGAGGTGTTTTCGTCGGGGATATCTTCGACGACGATCCGGCGCAGTTTGGGCTTGCCGCGAAAGTAGTCGTCGTTCGCGACCAGCTCGACGTGATCGCCGCGGACCCATTTCACCACCCGGAAAGGTCCGGTGCCGATCGGCATCTGGTTGAACGGAACCTGGTTGAGATCGTGATAGGCGGCCAGCAAGTGCGCCGGCAAGATGCAATACGGCGTGTCGCTCTCGGCGAACACCGTGTCGACGAAGGGCGCGAACTTTTCTTTGAGGTGAAAGACGACCGTGAGTGCGTTCGGCGTGTCGACCGAAGCAATGCGTTCGTAGCCGTTGCGGCTGCTCACGTCGTTGTTAGGGTTCATGATCGCCTGCCAGGTGAACTTGACGTCGCGGCTCGTGAACGGGGCGCCGTCTTGCCAGCGCACGCCGGCCCGTAAGTGATAGGTGACCGTCATGCCGTCGGCGCTGATGCCGCCGTTGGCGAGTGTCGGAACCGTGGCGGCCAGAATCGGCAGCAAATGCTTGCCCGCCGGATCGACCGAGAGCAGCGTATCGAAGGAGAGCCGGTTGAGCAGCGCCTCGGTGGTGTTCGCGGCGAGGATCGGATTGAGGGTGTTGGGAGACCGCTGCGTGGCCACGCGCAACGTGCCCGAGGCGTTCTGGGCGGTCGTGTCACCGACACGCGTGCACGCCGCCAACGCAAACGCGAAGAGCAGCGCGCCCGCGCGCAGGAGTGTCAGCGCCGCTTTGGCGCCGGCTTTTTGGCCGAGGATTTTTTCACCGCAGGCTTTGCTGCGGGCGCCTTCTTCGCCGGTGCCTTCTTGGCAGGCGCGGCCTTCTTGAGCGGAGCCTTTTTTGCCGGTGCGGCTTTCTTGACCGGTGCTTTTTTCGCCGGAGCGGCTTTCTTCGGCGCGGCCTTCTTGAGCGGCGCAGCCTTTTTGGCCGGGGCCTTTTTCACAACGGCCTTTTTGGCCGGAGCTTTTTTCGCCGGCGCGGCTTTTTTCGCCGGCGCCTTGGCGGCAACGGCTTTTTTTGCCGGTGTTGGTGCGGCCTTGACCGGCTTCGCAGCGGGCTTCGCCGGAGCGGCGGCCTTCACGGGAGCCGCTTTGGCAGGCTTCCGTGCGGGCGGCGGCGCCGGTTTCGGTTCGGGCGCGGGTTTGGCCGCCGCCGGCGGCTTCGGCGCACGCGCCTCGACCGGCGGCGCTTCCGGCGCCGCAGGCGGTACGAACGGGGTCTCGGCGGCGCGCTCCGGCGTGCTTTCCTTGGGCCGGGTCGACGACGCGCCCGGCCGGGGCTTGCGCACGGCTTTGGCCGCTCCGGCGCCCACGGGTTCAGCGGCAACGTGAACGGGTTCCGGTGCGGGCGGCGGCGGCGGCGGGGGCGGAGGCGGCGGCGGCGTCGGGGGGGGGGGAGGCGGGGACGGAGGTGGCGGGGGCGGCGGCGGCGGT
>Ga0182030_10001497_pt1 | contig 48220 bp, 52 predicted proteins | sample 812S3MmetaG_FD_121299 | JGI IMG/M metagenome (GOLD analysis project Ga0182030, IMG submission 121299) | Permafrost microbial communities from Stordalen Mire, Sweden - 812S3M metaG (Illumina Assembly) | ecosystem: Environmental > Terrestrial > Soil > Wetlands > Permafrost | place: Sweden... | reverse complement strand
GCGGCATTGGGCCGGGCCCATGCGGCGAGCCAGCGCCTGTGGCGTTATGGTTTCGGTCTGATCCTGCTGTTCATCGTCTATCTGCTCTGGCGCTGAGGAGTTCCGGCATGCCGGTAAACGAGAAAAAGCCTTTAATCCTGCTGATCGTCGGCGGTGGCATAGCCGCATACAAGAGCCTGGAGTTGATCCGGCTTCTGCGCGGCGCCGAGTTCGAGGTGCGCGTCGTCCTGACCAAAGCGGGCGCGCAATTCGTCACGCCGCTTTCACTCGCAAGCCTGGCCGGGAACAAGGTCTACGAAGACCTTTTCTCGCTGACCGACGAGACCGAAATGGGCCATATCGAGCTGAGCCGACAGGCGGATCTCCTGGTCATCGCGCCGGCCACCGCCGATTTCCTCGCAAAGGCGGCGCAAGGCCTTGCCAATGACCTCGCCTCGACCCTGCTCCTCGCTTCGGACAAATCCGTTCTCGCCGCGCCGGCGATGAACTGGCGCATGTGGCTTCATCCAGCGACACAGCGAAATTTTGAACGTTTGCGCTCTGACGGCATGCTTTTCATCGGTCCCAACCACGGCGCCATGGCCTGCGGCGAATTCGGCCCTGGCCGCATGGCCGAGCCGGAGGAAATCTTTGCTGCAATAAATGCGGTCTTGCATGGTCAGAAACGCCTCGCCAAAGACCTGGCGGGAAGGGAAAGCTTGGCGGGAAAGAAAGTCGTCGTAACCGCGGGGCCGACCTTTGAGCCGATCGATCCCGTCCGCTACATCGCCAACCGATCCTCGGGAAAGCAGGGCTATGCGATAGCTGCCGCGGCGCGCGATGCGGGCGCCAAAGTCGTGCTGGTTTCCGGACCCGTTGCGTTGCCGCCGCTTGCCGGCGTCGAGCTTGTGCGCGTCGAGACCGCTCGTGACATGGCGGCTGCGGTCGAAGCCGCTTTGCCATGCGATGTCTTCATCGCCGCGGCCGCCGTCGCGGACTGGCGCGTTGATAGCGACTTCGATCAAAAAATCAAAAAAAACGGGGACAGCCCACCTGCTCTAAAGCTGGTCGAGAATCCCGATATTCTCGCCACTGTCGCACGGCGGTCAAAAAACCGGCCGTCGCTTGTCGTTGGTTTTGCCGCCGAAACCGAAAAACTTCTTGAGCACGCGCGCAAAAAACTGGCGCGCAAAGGCTGCGACATGATTGTCGCCAATGACATTAGCCCGGAGAAGGGCGTCATGGGAGGAGACCAAAACACCCTCGTCCTCATAAGCGCCCAGGGCGAGGTCGCCTGGCCAAAGCTCGGCAAGGACGAGGCGGCGCGTCGTCTGGTCGAGCATATCGGCGAGCTTGTCTCGAAGATTGGGGGAGGCTGACATGGAAATCAAAATCAAACGGCTGTCTCATGCAGATGGACTGCCTCTGCCGGCTTACCAGAGCGCGGGCGCCGCCGGACTCGATCTCGTTGCCGCCGTCCCGGCTGACGCTCCGCTGTCCTTGCCTGCCGGAGGCCGTATTCTTGTTCCGACGGGGCTCGTCATGGACATCGCAGCCGGCTTCGAGGCGCAGGTGCGTCCGCGCTCCGGTCTCGCTCTGAAATATGGCGTCACCGTGCTGAATTCGCCTGGCACCATCGACAGCGACTATCGCGGTGAAGTCGGGGTCATCTTGATCAATCATGGAGAAAAGGATTTCCAGATCTCGCGCGGCGATCGAATCGCTCAGCTTGTCGTGGCGCCGGCGCCGCAAGCGCGGCTAACTCTTGTGGAAGATGTCGCCACGAGCGTGCGAGGCGCCGGGGGGTTCGGCTCGACGGGCGCAAAGATTTGCTCGGATCAGACGAATTGATTTTGTTCTGTATTAGTCGACAAGAATCGTCAGCTTAGCTAGTTTGACGGATCGCGGCGGGCGCCGCCCATTGGGAGCTGAAAGATGACCGAAGCCAGCAAGATCGAAGCCGCGACTAAAAAGCCAGGGCGGGGAATGATTTACGATTCCATCACCCAGACAATCGGAGATACGCCGCTGGTCCGCTTCGACCGGATTGCCGCCGCGCGCGGCGTGAAAGGCAAATTGCTCGCCAAGCTGGAATTTTTCAATCCAATCGCCTCTGTCAAGGATCGTATTGGCGTCTCGATGATCGACGCGCTTGAAGCACAGGGCAAGATAACGCCGGGCAAAACGGTGCTGATTGAACCGACCTCGGGAAACACCGGCATAGCCCTGGCGTTTGTCGCGGCCGCGCGGGGATACAAGCTACTGCTGGTCATGCCCGAATCCATGTCGATCGAACGGCGCAAGATGCTCGCCCTTCTAGGTGCGGAACTCGTGTTGACGCCGGCGGCGCAGGGCATGAAGGGCGCAATCGCCAAAGCGGCCGAGCTGGTGGCTTCGACGCCGGGCGCAATCACACCCGCGCAATTTGAAAATCCTGCCAATCCCGACATTCATCGCCGCACGACCGCGGAGGAAATCTGGAATGACACTGCGGGCTCCGTGGACATCGTCATATCCGGTGTCGGCACTGGCGGCACGATCACCGGGGTTGGCGAAGTTTTGAAAGCGCGAAAGCCCGGCCTCAAGATGATAGCGGTCGAACCCGTCGAGTCGCCAGTCCTTTCGGGCGGACAGCCCGGGCCGCATAAAATCCAGGGCATAGGGGCTGGATTCGTCCCGCCTGTGCTCGATCGCAGTGTCATCGACGAAGTTGTAACGATCGACAGCGCCACGGCGATCGAAACGGCGCGACAAGTCGCTCGAATCGAAGGCGTCCCCGTGGGTATTTCGTCCGGCGCAGCTGTGGCGGCGGCGCTTCAGGTCGCGGCGCGGCCGAGCTCGGAGGGAAAGAATATCGTCATCATCATTCCCTCATTCGCTGAACGTTATCTCTCGACAGCCTTGTTTGAGGGTCTTTAGTCTTCCTAGCCTTTCCGGCTTTGCCAATGATTCAGTCACAATGCCGGAGGGGCGTGAAATGGCCTACGAAAACATTATTCTCGAAATACACGGGGCGGTCGCGCTGATCCGGCTGAACCGCCCCAAAGCCTTGAATGCCCTCAATTCCGCACTGATCGCAGAATTGAACTCGGCGCTGGACGACCTCGAGAAGGATCCTTCGATCGGCGCTCTGATCGTTACCGGCTCCGAAAAGGCTTTCGCCGCTGGGGCGGACATCAAAGAGTTGCATGCGCTTACCTATATGGACGCCTATTTGAGCGACACGATCGCCAGCTGGGAGCGCCTTTCTTTTTTCCGCAAGCCGGCGATCGCCGCCGTCGCGGGTTTCGCGCTCGGGGGCGGCTGCGAATTGGCGATGATGTGCGATTTCATCCTTGCCGCCGAAAACGCCAAATTCGGCCAGCCCGAAATCAAGCTTGGAACCACGCCCGGGGCGGGCGGCACGCAGCGGCTGACCCGGCTTGTCGGCAAGTCGAAAGCCATGGAAATGTGCCTGACCGGCCGGATGATGGATGCGGCCGAGGCTGAGCGTGTCGGTCTCGTATCTCGCATCGTGCCCGCGGAAAAATTGCTTGACGAGGCGATGAAGGCGGCGACGACGATCGCATCCATGTCCTTGCCGATCGCCATGCAGGTCAAGGACTGCATTAATACTGCATTGGCCACGACGCTGGCGGAAGGCGTAAAATTCGAGCGTCGAAATTTTCACGCGACATTCGCCACGCAGGACCAAAAAGAAGGCATGGCGGCATTTATCGAAAAACGGCCGCCCCGATTCAAGAATCGATAAGCCGCGATTTTCCGCCGATCGCGCGTTGACGAAACGCCCGTTTCGCGCTTATAAGCCCCTAACTAGCGGCGCCTGCAAAAGGCGCCGTCATCGTTTTTCGACTGCGCGACCAAGATTCATAGGTTGGCGCATTGTCCGGGGATAATCATGGCCAATACCAAATCGGCTAAGAAGGCCGTCCGTCAGATCGCCCGTCGCACGGCAGTGAACCGCCAGCGTCGCAGCAAGATGCGCACTTTCGTCCGCAAGGTGGAGGAAGCCATCATCTCCGGCGATCAGGTCGCCGCCCAGACTGCGCTTGCGGTGGCCGAGCCTATCCTCATGCGCGCCGCCCAGAAGGGCATCGTGCACAGGAATACCGCTTCGCGCAAGGTTTCCCGCCTGACCGCCAGCGTCGCGGCGCTCGCCAAAAAGGCCTGATTTCTCTTCGTCCGGAAGGATTTTAAACCCCGCTGGTTTTGCTGGCGGGGTTTTTGCCGTGAGAGCGCACTTGCAGTTCTTTCCCGGACAAGCAAATAATGCAGCATGGCCTATAATCCTGATCTGTCATCCTCGGGCGCCGGGGCGTTATCCCGGCTCAACGAGCGTTCGCGTGAAATATTCAAAAATATTGTCGAGGCCTATCTGGCGCATGGCGAGCCCGTGGGGTCGCGGCAATTGTCCCGCATGCTGCCCATGTCGCTTTCTGCGGCTTCGGTCCGCAATGTCATGCAAGACCTTGAAGAACTTGGCCTCATTTTTTCTCCTCACACCAGCGCTGGCCGCCTGCCCACCGAGCTAGGCTTGCGATTCTTTGTCGATTCTCTGCTGCAGATCGGCGACCTGACAGATCAGGAACGCGGTCGCATCGAGACGCAAATCAGGACCGCTTCGCGCGAACGCACAATCGAGGACTCGCTTGCCGAAGCTGGACTTTTATTGTCCGGTCTGACAAGGGGCGCCGGCGTGGTGCTGACGACCAAGGAGAACAACCGGCTCAAACAGGTGGATTTTGTGCGGCTGGAGCCGGAAAAGGCTTTGGCGATCCTGGTTTCGGAGGACGGATCGGTCGAAAACCGAATCCTGCCCGTTCCAGCCGATTTGCCGCCATCTGCGCTCATCGAGGCGAGTAATTATCTCAACGCGCGGGTGCGCGGGCGCACCCTGACGCAGGTCCGCGGCGAAATCGAGAATTCGCGCGCTGCGGCTCAGGCGGAACTCGACGACCTTACCGCCCGCCTGGTTTCCGCAGGCCTCGCAAGTTGGGCGGGTCCGGCTGGCGGTGCGCAAAATTTGATCGTGCGCGGTCAGGCCAACCTGCTGGACGATCTCACCGCGATGGCGGATGTGGAACGTATTCGGCTGCTGTTCGACGATCTCGAAACGAAACGCGACGTCATCGACTTGCTGTCGCGCGCCGAAGACGGCGAAGGCGTCCGAATCTTCATCGGCTCGGAAAACAAGCTTTTCTCTCTGTCTGGCTCATCGATGGTCGCGGCGCCCTTTCATGACTCGCAGCGCCGCATTGTTGGCGTGCTTGGCGTGATAGGTCCGACCCGGCTCAATTATGCGCGTGTCGTCCCGATGGTGGATTATACCGCACGGGTCATGGCGCGACTTTTCGGTGGCGTGTAAAAGCGATCTCTCCAAAACGGGAACAGGCGCGTGAACCTCGCATCGGAAATCGTCGGTTTTGCCGCTGGCACGCTCACGACCATCTGCTGGACGCCGCAGGCGATCAAGATCCTTCGCAGCCGCGACGCTCGCTCCATTTCCCTGATCACCCAGTTCACTTTCGTGGCGGGTTGCGCCCTCTGGCTGATTTACGGCCTGCTGCTTGGATCTGTCTCGATCGTCCTGTTCAATGCGGTGACCGTGGCGCTCAACCTTTTGATCATCGGCCTGAAGTTGCGCTACGACTCGTCCCGCTAGAGCGTTTTCCAGCGAAGTGGATACCGGTTCGCGTGAAGAAAACGCATAAAAGCAGCACTATAGAGCCCCGATCCGATTCAATCGGATCGGAAAAGGCACTAGAGCTCAGCGAAGCAAGATTGATCTGAAAATGTTGTTGACCGATTCATTGTGGTGTTGCGGCGCATAGGACAGCGCGGTTGGCGCATGGCCGTGATGATGAGCGGCGGCATAATGCGTGTGCCTGTGATGGTGATGTTCGCTGGCGAAGGGCCTGCTCGCTGGCGGCGTGCCGACGATCTGAATCGTCGCGCCCTCTGCGCGGACCAGGGAGAACAGGGTCGCGGCATTGGCCGGGGATATGCGGACGCACCCGTGCGAAGCGGGGTGACCTAGGGCGCCTGTTGCGTAAGTTCCATGGATGGCGTAGCCGCCATGGAAGAAAATGGAATGCGGCATCGGCGAATTATGGTATTTTTTTGAGTGATGCATCGTCTGGAGGCTGATTGCTGAATAGATGCCGCGCGGCGTGACATAGCCGGCTCGCGCCGATGAGATTGGCCAGGAATAGGATGCGCCGTTGTCAGCGTTGACGGACATTCTTTGCGAGGAAAGATCGACGGAGATGCGCACTTTCGCTTGGGCGACCAGTGGAATGGCCAAAAGACCCAAAAAAACAATGAAGAGTCGAGAAAGCTTACGCATGATGCGCTCCAGACGGAATGCTATGAATTGACGTTGGCCAACAATTCCAGCTCACGCTTATGACGTAAAGCTAAAATTGAAATAAAGGTTGATGAAATGCAGTCCAGAAAAAACTCTCTTCAATTAGTGGTCGGCTTCGTCGTCATATTTGCAGGTGTATTTACTTTAAACCTTAACGCTTTTGCGCAGGAAAAAGGTTCTCTCGATCAAAAACCCTTACCGCCCCTCGCCCATCCAAATGACCCGGGGACGCCCGCCAAGGAGTTATTCGGGCGTGCGGGGCAACCCGCGAGCATGGCCGCCCGCTCGATCGGCTTTTATTCACGCGGCTGCCTTGCAGGCGCCGTCGCTCTCCCGGTCAACGGAGAGACATGGCAAGTGATGCGCGTCTCCCGCGACCGATTCTGGGGGCACCCCAATCTGATCAGATTTCTTGAAAATCTTTCGAGCCGAGCGCCCAATGAGGCCAATTGGCCGGGCATTCTCGTTGGAGACATGTCGCAGCCTCGCGGCGGACCCATGATAACCGGCCATGCGTCGCATCAGATAGGGCTCGACGCTGACATCTGGCTCACGCCCATGCCCGACCGAAAGCTGTCGCGCCGGGAAAAAGAGGAAATGTCAGCGGTCAACATGGTGCGCGAGGACGGCCTTGACGTCGATCATTCCGCATGGACGCCCGGCCAGCTCGCCGTTATACGGGCTGCGGCGCGCGATTCCGGTGTCGAACGTATCTTCGTCAACGCGGCGATCAAGAAAGCTTTGTGCCGCCAAGCCACAGGCGACCGGTCATGGCTTCACAAGGTGCGCCCCTATTACGGTCATAATTATCACTTCCACGTTCGCATAGCTTGCCCGGATGGCAGCGACGCCTGCAAAGAGCAGGACCCAGTCCCGCCCGGCGACGGCTGCGATGCGGCCTCCCTGGCTTATTGGTTCAAGCCGTCCATCCTGCATCCGCGCCTCAACCCCAACGCCAAGCCGAGGCCGCCGCTCACGATGGGCGCCCTTCCGCCTGAATGTCGACAGGTATTGGTGGCGCACTGATGCGGAGACCGCCGCGCCGGCCTTAATTTTACTTGTTTTGCAACGGAATCTTCGGTCAGGCCACGTGGAGCGAATGCGTATGAGCAACGCCTTCTTTTCTGATCTTCTGACCAGCATAGCGGAACGAGGGCGCAACTTTCTCGATCGCAAGACTTGGGCGGCGAGCGACGGGCCGACTGTCGCCGCTGAAGTCCTCTCGCTTTGCGAGGCCGTGCTATCGGGTCGTGGAGAAGCGTCGGCGGCCGCTATCGCCCGCGAGGCCCTCGACGCCTATGCTCGCTTGCCCGATTCAGGAAAGGCGGCGCTATTCGCAAGCCTTGCAACCGATTTCGGCCCTGACAGGTCGCGGCTCGCTCAGGCAGTCTCGGCCTATGCCCGTAACCCCGATGCCTGCGCCGCCTCAAACCTGCACTATTTGACGGAACCCCGAAGGCAGGAGTTGTTCCGACGGCTCAATCGCGCGCCTGGCGGGACTCGGAGCCTTGTTGCAATGCGCTCCGATTTTTTGAAATTTTATCGCGAGAATCCGGACCTGGCTCTGATTGACGCGGATTTGATCCACTTGTTCGTTTCCTGGTTCAACCCGGGCTTTCTCGTCCTGCGGCATGTTGACTGGGGCACACCAGCCAATATCCTGGAAAAGATTATCCGCTACGAGGCAGTTCATCAGATCAGGGACTGGGACGACCTCCGGCGGCGCATCGACCCGCAAGACCGCCGCTGCTACGCCTTCTTCCATCCGGCGCTGGTGGACGAGCCCCTGATCTTCGTGGAGGTCGCTCTCATGGAGGCGATGCCCGACAACGTGCAGGACGTCCTGGCGTCGGGTCGAGCGCCGGTCCCTCCCGAGAAGGCGCGAACCGCGGTTTTCTACTCGATTTCGAACTGTCAGGAAGGATTGGCCGGCGTTTCCTTCGGCAATTTTCTGATTAAGCAGGTCGTGATGGAGCTTCGAAGCGAATTGCCCAAACTTGACGAGTTCGTCACGCTTTCGCCGGTCCCGGGCCTGATGAAATGGCTAAGGTCCGGCAAAGATCTTCCCGGAGATGGTTTGGACCCGGTCATTGTCGAGGCGCTGCAAAAGCCGGACTGGATCGAGGAGCCAGAAAAGCGGGACGATTTTCGTCGTCTGCTCGAACCGTTGGCCGCTCATTATTTCCTGAGGGTGAAAACGTCGGGAGGTCGTCCAGTCGACTCCGTCGCCCGGTTTCACCTGGGCAATGGAGCGCGTCTGGAGCGAATCAACTGGCTCGGGGACTGCTCCTCCAAGGGCCTGCGCGAATCGGCGACGATCATGGTCAACTATCTCTACGACCTCGACGAGATCGAACGGAATCATGAGGCCTACGCCAACAAATGCGAAATTATCGCAGCTAGTTCCGTGCGAAAACTTTTGCGGAGCGATGCGCGATCACTCTTTTCCAGGTCGGCTGCGGCTTCGACCGATCCAAATTGAAAAAGTTGGGTTGCGGTGTGACGGTGAACCCCAGGCAAAGTCGCCACGTGTCTGTCGAAGGCAATGTCCAGGGCGTCGGCTATCGCGATTTTGTGCGCCGCTGGGCGATACGCCTCGAAGTGACCGGCTGGGTGCGCAATCGCTCCGACGGCTCGGTCGAGGCTCTTCTAAATGGCTCAACCGGCGCTCTGGAAGCTTTAATCATCGAAATGCGCAAAGGGCCGCATGGCAGCGAGGTTGCACGTCTCCTCGTCAAAGCAGACGTCGCGGAGGATTTGGAAGTTTCCAACGTATTCGTTATGTGGCCGACCGAATAACGTCGGACTTTTTCCAGTTTCAGAGGGAAGGATTTGGTGGAGCCAGACGGAATCGAACCGACGACCTCTTCAATGCCATTGAAGCGCTCTCCCAACTGAGCTATGGCCCCACATTTTTTAAAGCCTCCGGCCTTTGGGCGGGCCAACCGCGGAGCGGCGAGGCAGTGGCGGGTGTATAGCCTCATGGTGGCGTCGGGACAAGCCCCCTGACGTCCTAGGCGGGAAAAATTTGCGGATTCGGTTTGATGGCTTTCCGGCGGACCGAAAGATCTCAAGAAAAGGCGCCCGCTCCGCGATTTCGAAACGAGCGCCAAGATTTCGGAAAATTGTTTGGAAGAAGTTTTGCTCAGGCTTCCTCGTCGGTTTCGATATCGCCATCGATCAGGTTTGACACGTCGTCGCTGTCTTCTTCTTCCTCTTCAAGGAAAGTGTCGTCAACCGCGTCATCGTCACCGAGGTCGACATCGTCATCGGCTACTGCTGCGACCTTTTCCTCGCCGGCTTCCGCGTCTTCAAGGGAAACAATTTCCGCGCCGGCTTCCGGCAATTCAGTCTCCTCTTCGTCGGCGACCGCGGCGCGCGCGGCGGAGCGCGAGAGCGCTGGCGGCTGGAAAGTTGCGCCGCATTTTGGGCAAAGGATAGGATCTTTATTCAGATCAAAAAACTTTGCGCCGCAATTCTGGCACTGGCGCTTGCTGCCGAGTTCCGGTTTGGCCACTTCTAGTTTCCCCTGTCGTCGTCCACTGCCAAGGGCCAGGACGGTCAATGGCTATCGGACGGTGGGGTTATTCGCGCCGCGCGCCTCTGTCAATCCGCATTACTCGCTTATCTGATGCTTTGCAGAAATTCATTGTTCTCGATCTCGATTTTGGGCTGTTTCAGTCATCAGCTCAGCGCTCGAGTTCAGAATCCCAATACAGAAAATCGTTCCAGGTTTTGTGGAGTTCGCTGTTGGCCTGCGGAATGCGACGGGCGATCATGTCCAGCTGATAGGGCGTTGGCTCGAAAGGATGGCGGCGCAGCTTCAAGCCGGCTTGCTTGGGCGTCAGGTTGGACTTCAACAGATTGTCGCGCTGGCAACAGGCTACGATGTTGGACCAGACCGTCCGTCCGCCTTTGGACCTGGGGAGCACGTGGTCGAAGGTCAGCTCCTTCGCAAGGGCTCGCTGGCCACAATATTGACACGTGAATTCATCGCGCAAGAAAACGTGGTACCGCGTGAACGCGATGGTCTTGCGCCGGTGATAGGCTTTGAGCGCGACAACGGACGGCACTTCGAATGATTTGTTGGCGGAGCGGACGAAGACGTCGTCATAATTAGCGACAGGATAGACGCGCCCCTTGAGCAGGGCGACCAGAGCATCCTGCCAACTCCAGATCGACAGCGGAGCCCAGGAAACCGGCTGCATATCGGCATTCAGGACCAAAGTGCGCAAGTTAGCGACGGGGGCGTTCATACGTCCCCCCATGTTCTCTTTACCGCCGAGCTTCGACTTCGTTCTAAAAGAAGCTGGCAGGCAGCAGCGAGAAAGTCGAGCTCTGCCTTGGTTTTCGGAGCGGTCGTTCTCGAAATCGGCGCTTCATTTCGCCAATGCGGAGACGAGCCCGCGCTCATGCGGAGCCCCCGATCACGAAGGATATTTCGGGGGCGGCTGGAGACGAGGCAAGGCTTTCCGAGCCAAGCTTCAGCTCACATTCCGGCTTGACTTCATGCGTCATGGGCCGCTCTCCAAACGGCCTCAAGGGCCGAATCTCGCACGCCCATAGTGTATAGGCCGGATGACGCCTTTGTGAAGGCGCTCCAGCGCAATTCTCGAAATTCGGCTCGAATTACCGCGTCGGTATGGGCGCGCCGCTGCGATAATCATAGAAACCGCGCTGGGTCTTGCGGCCGAGCCAGCCGGCCTCGACGTATTTTACCAACAGCGGGCAGGGTCGATATTTCGAATCGGCCAATCCTTCATGCAAAACTTGCATGACCGAGAGGCAAGTGTCGAGGCCGATGAAATCCGCCAATTGCAAAGGTCCCATCGGATGATTGGCGCCGAGACGCATGGCGGTGTCGATCGCATCGACCGATCCAACCCCCTCGTAAAGGGTGTAGATGGCCTCGTTGATCATCGGCAGGAGAATGCGATTGACGATAAAGGCCGGGAAATCCTCGGAAACCGTGACTGTTTTTTGCAGCTTTTCGATATAGTTTCGCGAAGCTTGAAAGGTTTCATCCTCTGTGGCTATTCCGCGAATCAGCTCGACCAATTGCATCCGAGGCACGGGGTTCATGAAATGAATGCCGATGAAGCGAGCGGGTCGGTCCGTGACGGAGCCAAGCCGCGTTATGGAAATGGAAGACGTATTGGTGGCGACGATCGCATCTTTTTTCAGATGGGCGCAGACGGTGCTGAAAATCTTGCGCTTGACGTCCTCGTTCTCCGAAGCTGCCTCCATGACCAGATCGGCATCGGCCAGGGACTGAAAATCACGGCCCGGCTTGATCCGAGCCAAAGCGGCGCTGCGGTCCACCGCAGTGATGACCTCACGTTCGACAAGTCTGGCGAGATTAGTGTCGATCCTGCCGATTGCGGCGGCGATCCGATCTTCTGAAACGTCGTGCAGGATGACATCAAAACCGGCCAGCGCGCTGACTTGTGTGATGCCGCTGCCCATCTGGCCCGCGCCGATGACGCCGATTTTCCGAATTTCAAAAGTCATGACCAATTCCCGAACGGTTCTTGGAAGCAGCGGCGATCATAGGTCACAATCGCCGCCTGCGCATTTAGCCTAACGACCGATTTTACCGAGTTCTTCATTCAGCTCCGGCAACGCCGCATAGAGATCGGCGACGAGACCGTAATCGGCGACCTGGAAGATCGGGGCGTCCTCGTCCTTGTTGATGGCGACGATGACTTTCGAATCCTTCATGCCCGCCAGATGCTGGATCGCGCCTGAAATCCCTACCGCGATGTAAAGCTCCGGCGCCACGACCTTGCCGGTCTGGCCGACCTGCCAGTCGTTCGGCGCATAGCCCGCGTCGACAGCCGCGCGCGATGCGCCCATGGCCGCGCCGAGCTTGTCCGCGACCGGCTCGATATAGGTCTTGAAGTTCTCGGCGTTCTGCATAGCGCGGCCGCCGGAAATGATAACCTTCGCCGAAGTCAGCTCGGGACGGTCGGACCTGGCCAAAGCCTCGCTCTTGAAGCTCGAAAGTCCCGAATCCGCCGGAGCGGAAGAAACGGCCTCGATGGTCGCCGAGCCGCCTTCTCCGGTCGCGGCGAAGGTCGAGGTCCGCACGGTGATCACCTTTTTGGCGTCGGTCGCCTGCACGGTCTGGATGGCGTTGCCGGCGTAGATCGGCCGCTCGAACGTGTCGGAAGCGACGACCTTCGAGATTTCCGACACCTGCGCCACGTCGAGCAAGGCCGCGACGCGCGGCAGGACGTTCTTGCCGGTGGAGGTCGCCGGGGCGACGATGGCGTCGTAATTCGGCGCCAGCGACACGATCAGATCGGCCAAAGTCTCGGCCATGCCATGGCCAAAAGCGTCGCCGGCAATCGTCAGCACCTTTTCGACGCCAGCGAGCCTGGCGGCGGCCTGGGCGGCTTCATCACCCGCTCCGGCCACCAGAATATGCACCGGTGAACCGATGGTGCTCGCGGCGGTCAAGGCCTTGGCGGTGGCGTCATTGAGATGGCCGTTATGAACTTCGGCGAGAAGGAGAGTTGTCATCAGAGCACCCCGGCTTCGTTCTTGAGCTTGCCGACGAGTTCGGCGACGGAGGCAACCTTCACCCCCGCCTTGCGGCTGGCAGGCTCGGAGGTTTTCAGGACTTTCAGCCGCGGCGCGACATCGACGCCGTAGTCGGCGGGGGTCTTGTCGGCGATCGGCTTCTTCTTGGCCTTCATGATGTTCGGCAGCGAGGCGTAGCGCGGTTCGTTGAGGCGCAGGTCGGTGGTCACAACCGCCGGCGTTTTCAGCGTCACAGTCTGCAAGCCGCCGTCGACCTCGCGGGTCACGTCGACCGAACCCTCGGCGAGTTCGACCTTGGAGGCGAAAGTGCCCTGTCCCCAGCCGAGCAGCGCGGCGAGCATCTGACCCGTCTGGTTGGAATCGTCGTCGATCGCCTGCTTGCCCAGGATGATCAGTCCGGGTTGCTCCTCGAGCGCCACGGCCTTGAGAATCTTGGCGACAGCGAGCGGTTCGACCGGAGCGTCGGTCTTGACGAGAATGCCGCGATCCGCGCCCATGGCGAGGCCGGTGCGGATCGTTTCGGACGCTTGCTGCGGGCCGATCGAGACGACGATCACCTCAGACGCTTTGCCAGCTTCCTTGAGGCGCAGGGCCTCTTCGACGGCGATTTCGTCAAAGGGGTTCATTGACATTTTGACATTGGCCAGTTCGACGCCAGACCCGTCGGTCTTCACCCTGATCTTGACGTTGTAATCGACCACCCGTTTCACGGGCACCAGAATTTTCATGGTTTTCGACCTCCGAGTGGAGCAAAATTTGTTGGGATGATCTGGTAATCGTGGCTGTGGAGCGAGTCAACGCCGCCATGGAGCGGCTGAACGATCCGGCGGAAGCGGGGCGTTTTTTCTGGCGACCGGGGAAAGCTTAGCGATTCTGGCCCGGACGCCACAAAATGTCCCCGGCGCCTCCATCGTTGGCGACACGCGCGGCAACGAAAAGGAAGTCAGAGAGACGGTTGACATATTGGACGGCCGCTTCGCCGATCGACTCACCCTCTTGAGCGAGCGCCACCATCCGACGTTCGGCGCGGCGCGTGATGGCCCGAGCGAGATGCAAGTGTGCGGCGGCCGGTGACCCGCCGGGAAGAACAAAGGACGTCAAAGGCTGCAATTGCGCGTTCAAAATGTCGATTTCGTTCTCGAGACGTGCGACCTGAGACGCAACGATTCGCAAAGCTTCATAGCCAAGCGGCTTTTTTGAGGGCGGCGTGGCCAGATCGGCGCCGAGATCGAAGAGGTCATTCTGGATGCGCTCGAGCATGGCGTGAAGTTCGGGAATCGCGGATGTCGCAAGCCGAGCCAGACCAATTGCTGAATTGGCCTCGTCGATTTCGCCATAGGCGTCGACACGCGGATGGCATTTGGCGCGCCTTTCACCGTTGGCGAGGCCCGTCGTGCCGTCATCCCCGGTTCGCGTATAAATTTTGTTCAGTTTCACCATCGCGCTTTTACCTGAAATCGATCAGCGACGCAGGAATAGGGCGCTCATGATGACGATGATCGCCACCAGCTGCAGTCCAACCCGCCAACGCATGAGCTTCTGCGACAGGCTCGGGCTGCCGCCGCGCAGCATATTGGCAAGTCCCACGAAAAGCACAATCGTTACTGCGAGCAAGGCTGCGCCCAGGACGAAATTCATAGTTTGGTTCATGAAAGTTATTCCGTTGCGGCGCTGAGTCAGTCCGGCTTGATCAAGCGTTCGAGGTAGTCGAGTTCGTCGCGGGCCCGGTTGGGGTCGGACAAGCGGCGGCGCAATTCTTCCAGGACCTTGCGCGCCTTTTGGGCGGTGGTGGCGTCGACATTGTTCATTCTGGTGGGTCGACCGAAGGGTCCTTCGCCGTTTTGGCCACGCATCCCGCGGCCCTTGCCGTTTGGCCCTTCCTCGTCACCCGGCGCCTCACCTCCTTGCTGAGCCTGTTTGGCCATCTCGCCTGCCCCCTTGCTCAGCCCGTCCAATGCGCGGCGTTGCGCGTCAAGGGCCTTTGCGTCGTCTCCCTTTCCAAGGGACTCTTCAGCATCGCGCATGGCCTCCTCCGCTTCAGCGAGACCTTTGGGCGCGGCTTCATCGGCATTTTCGGCTTTTCGCCGCAGCGTCTCAAGTTTCTCCCGCAATTGACCCTGGCGCTGATCCAAGGCGTCCTGATCTTGCGGCTCGTCTTGTTTTCCTGCCGCGTCCGAATTTCGTTTCGCGCCTTCCTGTTGTTTGTCATTCGCGCCGGCCTGCGCATCTGGCTCGCCGTGCTGGCGAGCAAACGTGTCGTCGCGCAGCTTTTGCTGTTCCCGCATCAGCCTGTCGATATCGCGCATGGCCTTCCGATTTTGCGCAGCCTTGCCGTTTTCATCGGACTTTTGAGCCGAGCGAAGATTCTCCAGCATCTCCTGCATTCGGTCGAGCATGTCCATGGCGGCCTGCTTGTCGCCATTTTTCGCGGCCTCCGCCATCTGGTCGAGCATTGACTTCAAATCCTGGGGCGTCACCGATTTGCCGTCGCCGGTCTCGCTTTCGCCGGATTGTGATTTCCGCGCCGCGTTCTTTTCCATTTCGGCAAGGAATTCGTCCATGGCTTTTTGCAACTGCTGGGTCAGGCGGGCAATCTCCTCTGGAGGAGCGCCTCGCGCCAGAGCCTCGCGGAGCGCCTTTTCCGCCGCGCGGAGGTCTCGCTCCGCACGTGGCGCATCACCATCCTCGATCCGCAGCGCCATTTCCCAAAGAAAATCGGAGACGGCGACCAAATCCGAGTCACCTCGCGCGCGCCGCAGCGCGGTGTGCGCATATCGCAAGCCGAGGTAAACGCCGAGGTCGGGGGTAAACAGCTCCGGCGCGATCATCAACGTGTCGATCGACGCGAGAACTCGATCCCTCTGGGCGGAATCGAGCGCCAGAAGCCGCCTTTGTTCAGCGAAGGCGAGAGCCAGAGGATTCGTCAGGGGCTTTTTCGGCAGCACGACGTCGCGCATGACCGCTTGCCCTTCATTGCCGCCCTCGTCATGCACGGTCAGTTGGAGATCGACGCGGGCCCCGGCGTAGGGGCTGTCAGTCCAGTCGATCGTCGAATGCGCCTCCCCGACACCGCCTGGCGTGGTTGGAAGTTCGAGTTGTCCAGTCGGCGGCGCAAAGAGAGGGTGGCCTTCCGGCGCGGAGCCGGTCGACACGACCCTGGCGCTGACCTCGGCATTGCGCGCTCCGTAATCGTCGTCGATTCGGTAGGTCAGAATGAAAGATCCTCGAGAGTTGTTCTCGGGTCGTCCAAGTGGGGTGATCGTCGGCGGAGTGTCGGTTATGCCGTGAAAAGAGAAGTCCGTAATTTCCGAAGCGCCTCGGGAAAGACGCAAGTCGCCGTCGCCGCGCAAAACGAAACGTCGTTCTTTAGGCGTGGCGGCGCCTTGCGCGGACGCCGCCGACGCCGCCATTGCTTGGACCCCGCCCTTCGGCGCCAAGATCAAACCGGCCTCGTCGGTCGCGCGCACGGTGATGATGGAGCCCACTGGCGCCGACACGAGCGCGTTCTCGTCTGCCTTGGCCGCCGACAGGACGATGGGCGGCTTTCCGGTATATGCGGGAGGGTCGATCCAGGCGTCTATGCGCGAAGCCGCCGCATCGACATTTGCAAAACGCCAGTCAAAAGCCGCGGCAAGCCGCGCGTATTTCTCCGGCCCGGCGAGGAAGGCGCCCGCACAAAGGGCCAGCGCCGCCAATGCCCCCATCGCGTAGGGGTCATCCGCCCAAAGCCGCGGTGCGGGCCAGACCATTCGAAGGCGTGCGGCGAGATTCTCGGCGCGTCGCAAATGCAGGCGCCAAAGCCGTTCCGTCTGCGGGTCGCCTTTATTGGACAGGGCGTCGGCAAGGGCGGTCGCGGGCGCCTCAACGTGATCGGCATCGAGCGCGGCGCGCGCCTCTTCTCCGCTGGGAGGCGAAAACCCTCCTAGACGCCGAAGGGCGATCAGGAACAAAACGAGGAAGGTTAGCGATCCCGCTGCGCGAAACCAAGGCGCGGCGCCGAGCCATAAGCCAGTCCAGCTCAAGGCGACGAAAAATCCTGCGACGATCGTCGCCGTCGCCAGCGCCCGCGCGAGGCGCTCAAACAGCAGCGCAGCCCGGGTTAACAGGACCAAGCGCCGGAAACGGGACCTCTTGCCCCGGTCGATGAGGGCGCGAAATCCCGAGAGCCAATCTGATCGATACCTCGACATTTTTTTGGCGCCTCGTTTCAAGGCCTCTGCGCTTCCACGTTGCTTGATAACGCTATGGAACGACAATCACGCGCCAAAAGAAAGGTTCATGTCAACCATGGCGGAATTTTATCCAACCCGATCAGGGCGTCGTAATCTCCGCGCGGTCGAATGACGGCATGCCGGTCGCCATCGACCAGGACCTCGGGAATGAGCAAACGGGAATTGTATGTTCCAGCCTGGACAGCGCCGTAAGCCCCCGCCGACATGATCGCAAGGAGATCGCCAGGCCGCGGCTCCGGCAGTTCGCGACCTTGGGCCAGGAAATCGCCGGTTTCGCAAACCGGTCCGACAATATCGGCCTTGATCGACGCCGCCGTGCCGTCCGGGACGACCGGAAAAACATCGTGATGCGCCTCGTAGAGCGTCGGTCGAACGAGATCGTTCATTGCCGCATCGACGATGACAAAGTTCTTCGCCGCGCCATGCTTCACGTAAATGACACGCGTCACCAGCACGCCGGCATTGCCGACAATCAGCCGGCCCGGCTCCAGAACAATACGCGTCGCCAGGGGCTTGATATGGCGGCGGATCACTTCGGCATAGAGCTCCGGACGATAGCTGTCCGGATTTTCGCTCTCGGAATAGGGAATGCCCAATCCGCCGCCGAGATCGACATGCGAGATCGCGTGGCCATCGACGCGCAATTGTTTCACGAAATCGGCAAGAATGGCGAAGGCATTGTCGAATGGCGCGAGATCGGTGATCTGGGAGCCGATATGCATGTCCACGCCCGCAATCTTGATGCCTGGCAGTTTCGCGGCGCGGGAATAGACGTCTCGGGCGGTCGAGATAGGAATTCCGAATTTATTTTCCGATTTTCCGGTTGAAATTTTGGCGTGGGTTTTCGCATCGACGTCAGGATTTACGCGCAGGGCGATGTCAGCCCTCTGTCCTCGTGAAACGGCTATTTCTGAAATGCGTAAAAGCTCGGGCTCCGATTCGACGTTGAAACAGAAGATGTCGCTGTCCAGCCCCAGGGCGATCTCGCGATCGGTCTTGCCGACCCCGGAAAAAGTGATCTTCTTGCTCGGCGTTCCCGCCGCGCCGGCGCGCAGCAATTCGCCTTCCGACACCACGTCCATGCCTGCGCCGAGCTTGGTCAGCACAGTCAGCACAGCCTGGTTGGAATTGGCCTTCATCGCAAAGCACACCATGGCGTCGAGATCGCTCATGGCCTCCGAAAACACCGTATAATGCCGTCGGATCGTGGCGGCGCTGTAGCAGTAGAAGGGTGTCTCCAGGCTTTGCGCCAGTTTGGGCAGGGACACGGCCTCGGCATGGAGCACGCCCCCGTCATATCGAAAAAAGTGCATGCCGGACCTTAGAGCAGGAAATCGAAAGGCGTCGATGGGCGGGGAGCCCCGGCCTTGAGAGCATTGTCGTTGATGCCGTGCGGCAACGGTTTTTGCGAATTGGCGGTCGGATCGGCTTGGGCGGGCGAGGACTTGGCCGCGTCCGCCTTCGCCGCCACCGAGGGGTCGATGGGCTCGGGCAGGCCGCGCCTGCCGCATCCATCGAGCAGCAGGACTCCAGACAAGGCCGCCGCGAGCATCGCGGTCTTGAATATGGATTGGCAGGTCAAAAGGCCCAACTCCCGGAAATGCGGACGCGAAGGATCCGAACTATAAACGATGATACGGCGATACGCGCCATGGCCGGAAAAATACTTTGAGCCTCGCTAGGCTTTTTCGCTTTCGAGACGCTGCATCCATCCGGCGGCTTGCTGGCGAACATTCTCCGGCGCTGCGCCACCGTAACTGGTGCGGCTGCAAACCGATTTCTCGACGCCGAGGACTTCGAAGACCTCCCCGGTGATTGCCGAATCGATGGATTGAAACTGGGTCAGCGTCAATTGTTCGAGCTCTAGACCCAAATCGGAGGCGAGACCGACAATTCGTCCGGTTACGTGATGCGCCTGGCGAAAGGGCATGCCGAGCGCGCGCACCAGCCAGTCGGCGAGATCCGTCGCCGTGGAATAGCCAAAACCGGCCGCCGCCTTCATGCGATCCAAGCGGGGGGTCATATCGCTGACCATGCCCGACATGGCGGCGACGCACAAGGAAAGCGACTGCAAGGCGTCAAAGCAACCCTCCTTGTCCTCCTGCATGTCCTTGGAGTAGGCGAGCGGCAGGCCTTTCATGACGATCAGAAATCCTGCGAGATCGCCGATGATGCGGCCGGACTTGCCACGAACAAGTTCGGCGGCATCGGGATTGCGCTTTTGCGGCATGATCGAGGAGCCCGTGGTGAACTTGTCCGACAGGGCGACGAAGCCGAACTGTGGCGTCGTCCACAACACGATTTCCTCAGCAAACCGCGACAGATGCGTCGCGGTTATGGCCGCTGCGGACAAGGTTTCGAGCACAAAATCGCGGTCGGAGACGCTGTCGAGCGAATTGGCTGTGGGCCGCTCGAACCCGAGCGCGCGGGCCGTTGCGAAGCGGTCGATGGGGAAAGACGTGCCGGCCAACGCCGCGGCGCCAAGCGGACATTCATTGAGTCGGGCGCGGGCGTCCCGGAAGCGGCCGCGATCCCTGGCAATCATTTCCACATAGGCGAGGAGGTGGTGTCCGAAAGTCACCGGCTGGGCGGATTGCATATGGGTAAAGCCGGGCATGATCGCTTCGGCGAAGCATTCGGCCTTTCGGGACAGAACTTTTTGAAAATCGAGCAATTGCTTGTCGAGTTCGTCGATGGTGTCGCGCACCCACAATTTGAAATCGAGCGCCACTTGATCGTTGCGTGAACGGGCCGTATGCAATCGTCCCGCGGTCTCGCCGATCAATTCGGCCAGACGCGCTTCGATGTTCATGTGAATGTCTTCCAACGCGCGGGAGAAAGTAAATTTTCCGCTCTCGATCTCGCGCGCGACCTCGTCCAGGCCTAAGGTTATGGCTTGGGCGTCGGCCGAAGACACGATCCCGGTCTGGGCCAGCATGGCGACGTGGGCCTTGGATCCAGCAATGTCTTGCCGGGCCAACCGATAATCGAAGCCGATGGAGGCATTGATTTCCTCCATGATGGCGTCAGGACCGCTGCCGAAGCGGCCCCCCCACATTTTATTGCTCATGACCGCTCCGCAGCGAGGCCAAAATGATGAATGACGATCAAGACATGCCGCCCGTCGCCGCTCCAGCGCAAATGCGCGCCATCGCCCGGCGGCTGATCCTGCCCCCCGTCATTCTGGGCGCCGTCGTTGTCACGTCGGCGCTGTGGTTCGTCCTATACGGGATGAATGGGGGCGCGAGCAAGGAAGGGGGAGCGGAAACCAGCGGCGCCGATTGCGTCGCCTCGGCGGCGCTCGCGCCAAAACTTGGCTCCTTCGCCAAGGGCGATATCGCCGCCCTTGGGGTCAAGACCGATCCCAAGCCAATGACGCCATTAAATTTTGTGAGCGATTCCGGCCCTGTCGATCTCGCCTCCTTCAAAGGACGAACGATCCTGCTGAATCTCTGGGCGACCTGGTGTGTTCCTTGTCGTGAAGAAATGCCGGCGCTCGATCGCCTGCAGGGCCTCGCCAGCGGAGACAAATTTGCTGTGGTCACGATCAATGCCGATACCGCGCGGCTCGATCGACCCAAAGCGTTTTGGCAGGATACTGGCCTGAAAAATCTGACCTTCTATGCCGATCCGAGTGGCAAAGGCCTGTCGGCGCTTCAGCAAGGCGGCAGGCTGGTCGGATTGCCGACAACCTTCCTCATCGGTCCGGATGGCTGCGAAATCGCCGCGATCAGCGGTCCGGCAAAATGGGACGGCGCCGACGCCCTGGCGCTGGTCAAGGCGGCGGCGCAGAGGTAGCGCGTCAGCCCCGCTGCGGGTCCTTGACGGGGACGCCAGCGGATTTAAGGTGGCTCAGCAGTTCCCCGGACTCGAACATTTCACGGATGATGTCGCAACCGCCGACGAACTCGCCTTTGACATAGAGCTGCGGAATGGTCGGCCAATTGGCGTATTGCTTGACGCCTTCACGGATTTCCGCGTCCTCCAGGACGTTCACGCCCTTGTACGGAACTTCCAGGAATGAAAGAATCTTCGCGACTTGGCCAGAAAATCCGCATTGGGGGAAATTTGGCGTGCCTTTCATGAAGAGCACGACGTCGTTGGCGGCGACATCCTGTTTGATGCGGTCGAGGGCAGGTGAAGTTGTAGTGTCCGACATGTCTTGTTCCTTTCGAACGGAGGTCAAGGCTCCGCGATAGAACATAGGTAGGCCGGACAGGCCCTTCGTTCAAGCCGTTTCGGGGGGAGCCGTTTCAAGGGCGAGCGCGTGCAGCACGCCCCCGACATTGCCGCCCAGCGCCCCGTAGACGATCTGATGCTGCTGGACGCGGCTTTTTCCGCGGAACGCCTCGGAAATGACCTGTGCGCGGTAGTGGTCACCATCGCCTGCGAGGTCGGTGATGAAAACCTCCGCGTCGGGCAAAGCTATCTTGATCATCCGTTCGATTTCGCTGGCTTCCATCGGCATGGGGAGTTCCTTGGATCGAGGGTTGTGGGATCGGTAGGGCGGCGAGCCCTCAGAGCGTTAAGTTGGCTTGCCGCCGCCGTCCATGTAGGACGGCATCCAGTTTTCATGTGCATCAAGCAAGTCCTGCACCACAAGCGGAGCTGCGCCGCCAAGCCGGAGGGTTTCGCCGCCGGTTTCGCCGATGACGGCCACGGCTACGCCCGCTTGCCGGGCCGACAAGCAAAGCATCTCGGCTTTGTCGGCCGTCGCCGTCAGGAGATAGCGACCCTGGTCCTCGCCAAACCAGATCGCCGGCGAATCAGCGCCAGGCGCTGCGACCGTCGCGCCCAAGCGTCCCGCCATCGCCATTTCCGCCAGAGCGACAGCGAGTCCGCCATCGGAAAGATCATGGGCGGAACTCACCAGCCCCAAATGTATCGACTTGCGGACAAAATCACCCTGCGTTCTTTCCCTGCTGAGATCGACTGGCGGCGGGGCGCCTTCCTCAAGGCCGTGAATCTCGCGCAGATAGATAGACTGCCCGAGCCATCCCTCGGTTTCGCCGACCAGCAGGATCTTTTCTCCCGGGCGCCGGAACGCCAAGCCCACGCTTTTCGTCACATCGTCGACAAGTCCAACGCCGCCGATCGAGGGCGTCGGCAAAATGCCCTTGCCCTGCGTCTCGTTATAAAGCGAGACATTCCCTGAGACGATCGGGAAGTCGAGCGCGCGACAGGCCTGGCCGATCCCATCAAGACAGCCGATGAGTTGGCCCATGATTTCCGGCTTCTCCGGATTGCCGAAATTGAGATTGTCGGTCAAGGCGAGTGGGCGGCCGCCCACCGCGGTAATGTTGCGCCAGGCCTCCGCAACCGCCTGTTTGCCGCCCTCGATCGGATCCGCGAAGCAATAGCGTGGCGAAACGTCGGCGGTCAGGGCGAGACCCTTTGGGCCGTCGCCGATGCGCACGACGGCGCTGTCGCCTCCTGGCCCCTGGATGCTATTGCCGAGGATCAGATGGTCGTACTGTTCCCAGATCCACCGTTTTGAGGCCAAGTCGGGACAGCCGACGATTTTTTGCAAGGCTGCATCGATGGTGAGGGGCGCTTCGAGCGATGACGCGTCAAGCTTCGCGGGCTTCGGCGTCGGGACAAAGGGACGGTCATACAGCGGCGCCTGATCGCCCAATTGCTTGATCGGCAAGTCCGCTTTGACTTCGCCCTTATGCTTGACCACGAAACGCAGATTGTCGGTGGTCTTGCCTATCACCGCAAAATCCAGCCCCCATTTGCGGAAGATGGCTTCGGCTTCCTCTTCTTTCTCCGGGCGCAAGACCATGAGCATGCGCTCTTGGCTCTCGGAGAGCATCATTTCATAAGCGGTCATGCCTGTTTCGCGACAGGGCACTTTGTCGAGGTCGAGCTCGATGCCAAGATTGCCCTTGGCGCCCATTTCGACAGCTGACGAGGTGAGCCCGGCGGCCCCCATGTCCTGAATGGCCACCACGCATCCGCCAGCCATGATTTCGAGGCAGGCTTCAAGCAGCAGCTTTTCGGAAAAGGGATCGCCGACCTGTACGGTTGGACGTTTCTCGCCGCTATTGGCGTCGAATTCAGCGGAGGCCATGGTGGCGCCATGAATGCCGTCGCGCCCTGTCTTCGAACCCAAATAAACGATCGGCCGTCCGACGCCGGTGGCGGCGGCATAGAAGATCTCGTCCGTGCGGACAAGACCAACCGCCATGGCGTTCACGAGAATATTTCCGTCATAGCTTGAATGAAAAGCGGTCGACCCGCCAACTGTCGGAACGCCAAAGCTATTGCCATAGCCTCCAATGCCCGCGACGACGCCCGAGACCAGATGGCGCGTGCGCGGATGGTCGACGGAGCCAAAGCGCAAGAGGTTCAGGCAGGCGATGGGCCGCGCGCCCATGGTGAAAACATCGCGCAAGATCCCGCCGACCCCGGTCGTCGCACCCTGGTAGGGCTCAATGTAGGAGGGATGGTTGTGACTCTCCATCTTGAAGGCGCAGGCAAGACCATCGCCAATGTCGATGATGCCCGCGTTCTCACCCGGCCCCTGGATGACCCAGGGCGCGGTCGTCGGCAGTTTTTTCAGATGGAGGCGCGAGGATTTGTATGAGCAATGCTCGTTCCACATCGCGGAGAAAATGCCGAGTTCGGTGAAGCTCGGCGCGCGTCCGATGAGATCGAGGACGCGCTGATATTCGTCCGGTTTGAGGCCGTGCTGGGCGACAAGGTCCGGCGTGACGGCCGGCTCGTTGTGATGCGTCTGAGCGGTCAAGGAATCCGGCCTTTTGGAAAGGGCGCCAGCGGAATGATGCGCATCGGTTTCGATTAGAACGTTGGGATGAAATTGGCAAGAATGGCGAGCTGTGCGCAGGCGGGCGTCAAAATCGTGACAAAAAGGCCACAGGGGATCGTGAAGACGCGAGCCCAAGCCTTGCTATTGATCGAGATCAATTCCGTTCTAGAGGGCGACGCGCAGTCTCCTGAAGGAGCCAGAGACTTCGCCTCCCCGGCATTTTTGGCGCTCATTCGGACACGAAACCTGGAATAGCTGTCATGAAAAAAATTGTTTGCGGCGCTTTCGCCGCCGCCTTGCTCGGCTGCCTTGCCGCGCCGGCCTTCGCCGCCGATCTGCCCTCGACCAAGAGCGCGCCCCTCGCCCCGATCGACGATTCCTTCGATCCCTTCCTGATCCGCTTGCGCGTCCTCGGCGTTCTGCCCGACGCTTCCGGCACCAAGCTCGGCCCCAACTCCCTTGCGGGCGCCAAGCTGTCCGATTCGGTCATCCCGGAAGTCGATTTCACCTATTTCTTCACCAAGCATTGGGCCGCTGAGCTGATCGCCGGCGTCTCGCCGCATCGCTTGACCGCCAATCTGCTGCCGAACAATGTCGCGATCGCCAACACCACTTTGCTGCCGCCGACCCTGACCTTGCAGTATCACTTTGCCCTTGGCCAGCTGGACCCCTATCTCGGCGTCGGCGCCAACTACACCTGGTTCCTCGCCCAGCAGTCGAAGGCGCTTGGCGGCATCGTCAACATTCATTCGGCCCCTGGCCTCGCCTTGCAGGCTGGCGCGGACTACTACCTGACCAAGCACTGGGTGCTGAACGTCGACGCCAAATATATTTTCCTGGAAACCACCGCCAACGTCGGCGCGGTCAACAACCTTCACCTGAACGTCAACCCCTTCATCGTTGGCGCCGGCATCGGCTATCGCTTTGGCGGTTCGGACATTTTGCCGGCGGTCGTCGCCAAATACTGATCTTCGACTCATCGCTCAGAAAAATGAAGGCCCGGCTGCCAGCCGGGCCTTTTTCATTGAATTTTTTCGTCTGTTTGAAAATCACGCGGCGCGAAAAAGGCTTTCGAACAGACCGCGCCCGTCGATCCCGCCAACCAGGGGGTCGATCAGGTTTTCAGGATGCGGCATCATGCCCAAAACGTTGAATTTTTCCGAATAGATGCCGGCAATGTCATTGGTTGAGCCATTGGGATTGGCGGCTCCCCCAATTTTTCCCTGCGCGTCGCAATAGCGGAAGGCGACGCGGCCCTGGCCTTCGAGCTGGATTATGGTTTCCTCATGCGCCTCGTAATTGCCTTCGCCATGGGCGATGGCGACGTCGATCGCCTGATGGAGCGCGTAAACGCGGGTGAAGGCGGTGTCGTTGCGCTCGACGCGCAGGTGCTGGCGCTTGCAGATGAAGCGCAGGTCGCGGTTGCGCATCAGCACACCCGGCAACAGGCCGCTTTCGCAAAGAATCTGAAATCCGTTGCAAATGCCGAGGACCAACCCGCCGCGCGCTGCGTGCCGGCGCACAGCATCCATGATATTGGCGCGTCCGGCGATGGCGCCGCAACGCAAATAATCGCCATAGCTGAAGCCGCCAGGGAGGACCATGAGATCGGTCCCCGCAGGCAATTCATGCTCGGCATGCCAGACGATGGTGGTTTCAGCGCCGGCCTGGCGTAGCGCGCGCGCGGCGTCGCCCTCGCGATTGGAGCCGGGAAAAAGCACGATGGCGGCTTTCATGGCGCGCTCCTGCAAACCGGCGGAATCAAAGGATTTCGACGGAATAGTTTTCGACGACCGTGTTGGCCAGCAATTGTTCGCTGGCGGCGGCTAACGCCGCCTTGGCCTTTTCGGCGTCTGCCCCGTCAACTTCGATATCGAAGATCTTGCCTTGGCGGACTGATGCGACGCCCGCAATCCCCAAAGAATGCAGCGCGCCTTCGATCGCCTTGCCCTGCGGATCGAGCACGCCGGTTTTCAGGGTGACGGTAACGCGGGCTTTCATCGTGGGGATTCTCTCAAGCGAAGGTTTTGCGGGCGAAGATCACTGCACCAGTTTCGGGCCGCCAGAATGGGGTTTCTCGTTTTCCTGCATGATGCCGAGACGGCGCGCGACTTCGGCATAGGCTTCGACGAGACCGCCCATGTCGCGACGGAAACGATCCTTGTCCAGCTTGTCGTTGGACTTGATGTCCCACAACCGGCAGGAGTCCGGCGAGATTTCGTCGGCGACGACGATTCGCATCATGTCGCCTTCCCAGAGGCGGCCGCATTCCATCTTGAAATCAACGAGGCGGATGCCAACGCCGAGGAAGAGGCCGGTCAGGAAATCGTTGACGCGAATGGCAAGCGCCATGATGTCGTCTATTTCCTGCGGTGTCGCCCAACCGAAGGCGGTAATGTGCTCTTCTGAGACCATGGGGTCGTTGAGCGCATCGTTTTTATAGTAGAATTCGATGATCGAGCGCGGGAGTTGCGAGCCTTCCTCGATGCCGAGGCGGGTCGAAAGAGAGCCGGCGGCGACATTGCGCACGACCACTTCCAACGGGACAATCTCGACTTCGCGGATCAGCTGCTCACGCATATTGAGGCGGCGGATGAAATGGGTGGGGACGCCGATGTCATTGAGATTCTGAAAGATGTATTCCGATATCCGGTTGTTCAGAACGCCCTTGCCATCGATCACCTCGTGCTTCTTGGCATTGAAGGCGGTGGCGTCGTCCTTGAAATGCTGAATAAGAGTGCCAGGCTCCGGACCCTCATAGAGGACCTTGGCCTTGCCTTCGTAGATGCGACGGCGGCGGTTCATGGGTATCAACCGATCTTTGAGAAAATCCATGGATGCCGCGGCTCCCCCGGGCCTCCTGCGACTATATTGCCCGCACGTATTGCGATCGGCGACGCTTCTTCCCGGAGAAAATGTCGCTCGGAATCGAAACCTTTGGGCCACGTTTCCCAAGGTTCCTATCCCGTTCCGGGGCTTTGCACAACCCGTTTCGCTGATTTGTGGTCAACGGCGGGCGCCTATCGACCAAAAGACCATCGCCAAGGCGCAGCTCAAGCAAGAGCGCGCTAGGCACGGGCTTGACGAGAATATATATAACGGGGGACGAAAACCCTAAGATGGGAAGGGATTGAATATGTCCACGTTCGACAAGCGCGAAGAGGCTTTCGAAAACAGATTCGCGCATGACGAGGAGCTCCAGTTCAAAATCCTCGCCCGCGCTAACAAGCTGATCGGGCTCTGGGCCGCCGAAAAATTGCATAAATCCGCCGAAGCGGCTGAAAACTATGCAAATGCGCTCGTCTCCAACGATGTCGCGGCGCACGCTCAGTCCGGGGTTCTCGCCCAGATTCATAAGGATTTCGTCGCTGCCGGCGTGGACCAATCCGAACATCAGATCGCGCGCCAGTTCGAGGATTGCCGCGCCCTGGCGCAGCAGGAAATTTCCAAGGCTTGAGCGGCGCAGCAAGGGTTTTTTGACGACCGGCGGCTAGACTGCCGAGATGTCGAAAAAACGCCATCCATTGACTGAATCGGGCTCCCTGGCCTTTCCGGGCGCGGGAGTGGATCTTGCAGAGGCGGCGAGGCTCTGGCTGCGGCGCCTTGATGGCGAAAGGCGGGTCTCGCCGCTGACGCTTGACGCTTATGGCCGTGATCTCCGGCAGTTTGTGAAATTTCTTTGCGACAGGTTCGATTCCCCCGTGGGACTGCAGCAGCTTGGTGACGTAAAGCCAGCCGATTTGCGCGCCTTCATGGCGCGTCGCCGCGAAGATGGCGTGGGATCGCGCTCTCTTTTGCGACAATTGGCCGGACTGAGGTCCTTTTCCCGATATCTTGACCATGAAAAGCTTGCGACGATTGGCGTTTTCGACAAGGTCCGCACGCCCAAGGCGCCGCGCGTGCTGCCCAAGGCTCTGCCGGCGGGAGAAGCTAAAGACGTTGCGTCGGGCGAATTGGCTGAAGGAGCGACCCGACCGGCGTGGATCGGCGCCCGCGACGCTGCGGTCCTTTCGTTGCTCTACGGAGCGGGCCTACGTATTTCCGAGGCCTTGTCGATCAGACGGGCTGAGGCGCCGATCGGCGATGTCGATTCCCTGAGGATCAAGGGAAAAGGCGGCAAGGTTCGTGCGGTGCCGGTGATCTTGCCGGCGCGCAGGGCTGTTGAAACCTATCTTGAACTTTGCCCTTTTGCGCTCGCCCCGGACAGCGCGCTCTTCGTCGGGGCTCGTGGGGGAGCCTTGTCGCCGCGAATCATCCAGTTGACGGTGGAACGCCTCCGTGGCGCGCTTGGCCTGCCCGATTCTGCGACGCCGCATGCGCTACGACATTCCTTCGCCACGCACCTTCTTGGGAGGGGCGGAGATTTGCGCTCCATCCAGGAGCTTCTCGGCCATGCCAGCTTGTCGACCACGCAAATCTACACCGCGATCGACAAGGTGCGCTTGCTCGACGCCCATCGCGCGGCGCACCCCAGAGCGTGAATGGCGAAAGGCCCAGCTTGCCTGACGGCCGAGATCACATGCCCAGGGCGTTGCGGGCCGCCGCGTCCGCCTTTTCGGCATAACGTCGCGCCAGATAGGGCTCGGAAAGCAAGCCGATCGGGAAAGTTGAGGCCGAATCGATCACGGCGAGGTGGTCCGACTGCGATTTGTCAAAAATGGCCATTGCCGTCTTGGCATTCATTTCCGCCGTCAGCGCCACATCGGAAAAACGTGCGACTTCGGCTGCTTTCCCGTCGCCGCTCTGCGCATGAATATAGGCTTCAGCGAGATTGATCAGGCCGGCGTAACGCCCCTTTTCGTCAGTCAAGACGACGAACTTGGTCGCGCCGATCGGATATTGCGCGCATAGCTCGATCAACGAGACATCGGCGCTGGCCGTGGGCGGATTGGTTCGCATCAGGCGGCCTACCGTCAAGTCGGCGATCCAACTTATATCGTTGGCGCTGCGGATGTTTTCGCCGCGCAAATGGAGCCTCCAGGTCGAAAAGGAATAGCCGAAGCTCGCCCGCGCCATCAGGCTGGAGGCGATCGAAGCCGCCAAAACGCCGGCTGCGACCGAAAAATCGGATGTGTTTTCCAGGACCAGAAAGGACATGGTCAATGGGCCGCCGACGATCACCACCCCCAGGGTGGCCATGCCCGCGAGGATGAGAATCGTCGGATCGGGAACGAGCGCCGGAGCGAAAGCGCCAAGCGCAATCGCGTAGATTTTGCCCAGCAGGGCCCCCATCATCAGCGAACCGAAAAACAGGCCGCCACGAAAGCCGGTGGCCAGCGAAACCATGCACGCTGTCACCTTCAACGCCAGGAAGGCGATCAGGGCGGAGAGCGGAAAGGCTGTGGCGATGTCGAGGGCGAGGGCGCCATGACCTGCCCCCATGACCTGTGGCGTTATGCTTGCCAACGCCGCGACGAAAACACCGCCGATCACCGGCTGAGCCCAGACCGGGATTTTCGTGGCGCGCAGAGCTCTTTCCGAAAGTCCCGCCGCGCGCATGGCCGCGACGCCAAATGCCGTGGACAAGGCGGCCAGGCCGAAAAGCACGGGATAAAAAGCGGGGACAAGCAAGGCGACGGGTGGAGTCGTTATTTGGTAGGGCGCGCCGTTGAGGACATGTGTGGTCAGCACGCCAACGATGGAAGCCGTAAAGATCGGACCGGCGCCGGCGATCGTATAGGCGCCGAGGATGATTTCGAACGCATAGAAGGCGCCGGTCAAGGGCGCGCCAAATGAGCCGCCGATCGCCGCCGCCGCGCCGGCGCCGACGAGCAGGCGCAAATCGCTTCGCCGCAGGCGCAATTGCTGGCCGAGGAATGAGCCAAGGCTCGCCCCGACCTGGGCGTAGCCCGCTTCGAGGCCGACGGAGGCGCCGCAACCGTTGGATACAGTGGTCTGAAGACCGACAATGAAGGAATCGCGCAAGGACATGCGGCCGCCGCGCAAGGCATTGGCTTCGATCGGATCGACGGGCGCGGGGAGTTTCCGCTTGAGCCGCCAGTTTTCCATCAGGCCGAGACCAAGGCCGCCCAATGAAAGCGCGGCGAGGGCGACCCAGGGTGAAACCCGGTCCGATGCGCTCAATCTGACATCGAAAGGGAGTCTGTAAATCAGCATGTGCATGGCGTTGGCGCCTTGCGTGATCGCTGTCACGCAAAGCGCCGCCACGAAACCGACCAAAGCTGCGATGGCGACGAGCGCGAGTTCGTTCGAGCGAAACAGCGCGCGCAAACTGCGTATCGCGCGTCCTGACGCCGAATTGGCCGCTGGTGGACCGTCTCGACCGGCCGCTTGCGCTTTCATGTTTCCTCCCGAAAGCCTATAGCCGCGCGACGTGCGGTCGTCGTCCGACGATAAGCTTTCAAGAGGGTTTAGCAACGCTCGCGTAACTGGCGAGCGCTTGTCACATGTGGATGGCGCGTTTTTCCACCGCCATGGCGGCTTCCTTCATCGCTTCCGACATGGTGGGATGGGCGTGGCAGGTGCGGGCGAGATCTTCGGAAGAGCCGCCGAACTCCATCAGCACGGCCGCCTCGGCGATCATATCTCCAGCGCCGAAGCCGAGGATATGGACGCCCAGGACGCGATCGGTCGTGGCGTCCGCCAAAACTTTCACGAAGCCGTCCGTGTGGCGCATGGCGCGGGCGCGGCCATTGGCGGTGAACGGGAACTTGCCGCTCTTGTACGCGATCCCCTTGGCCTTAAGCTCTTCCTCGGTTGCCCCGACGCTGGCGATTTCCGGGTAAGTGTAGACCACGCCGGGGATGACCTCGTAATTGACGTGGCCGTGCTGACCGGCGAGAAGCTCGGCCACGGCTACGCCCTCGTCCTCGGCCTTGTGCGCGAGCATCGGGCCGCGCACCACGTCGCCAATGGCATAGACGCCCGGGACGTTGGAAGAGAATTTTTGGTCGATGACGATCTGACCGCGCTCCATCGCGACGCCGAGCGCTTCGAGGCCGAGCCCTTCGGTGTAGGGACGGCGGCCAATGGCGACCAGCACGATATCGGCGTCCAGCGTCTGGGCGTCACCGCCCGCGGCCGGCTCGACGGTCACTTTGGCGCCTGTCTTCGACGTCGCGACTTTGGTGACTTTCGTGCTGAGCTGGAGCTTCACGCCCTGCTTTTCGAGCAGGCGCTGGAATTGCTTCACCGTCTCGGTGTCCATTCCTGGCAGGATGCGGTCAAGATATTCGATCACGGTGACGTCGGCGCCAAGTCGGCGCCAGACGGAGCCGAGTTCGAGACCGATCACGCCTGCGCCGACCACGATCATCTTCGCCGGGACCTTTTCGAGCACCAGCGCTCCAGTCGAGGAGACGACGATCTTTTCGTCGATGGTCACGCCAGGCAATGGCGTCACGTCCGAACCGGTGGCGATCACAATGTTCTTCGTCTCGAGAACCTGCTTCGAGCCATCCTCGGCGGTCACTTCGACTTTTCCAGCGGCGGGAATGGAGCCCGATCCGAAGAAGGCGTCGACCTTGTTCTTCTTGAGAAGAAAACCCACGCCCTGAACATTGGCGGCGACCGTCTCGTCCTTGTGCTTCATCATGGCGGCAAGGTCGAGCTTGGGTTTGCCGACGACAACGCCAAGACCGCCGAGGCCGTGCGCCACCTCCTCATAGACTTCGGAAGCGTACAGCAGCGCCTTCGAGGGGATGCAGCCGATGTTCAGGCAGGTGCCGCCATGCGTCTTGCGCTTTTCGACGATGGCGGTCTTCAGGCCGAGTTGTGCGGCGCGAATGGCGCAGACATAGCCGCCCGGTCCGGAGCCGATGACAATGAGATCGTAGGACATGGAATTCTCCGCAGAAAAGAACCATGCCGGAAGCGCCGGCATGGAGCGGGACAGGGATCAGAGGTCGAGGACGAGACGCGCCGGGTCTTCCAGCGCTTCCTTGACGCGCACGAGGAAGGTCACGGCTTCCTTGCCGTCCACGACCCGGTGGTCATAGGAGAGCGCGAGATACATCATCGGGCGAATCTCGATCTTGCCGCCAATGACGACCGGACGTTCCTGGATCTTGTGCATGCCAAGAATGCCGGACTGCGGCGCGTTGAGGATCGGCGTCGACATCAGCGAGCCATAGACGCCGCCGTTCGAAATGGTGAAGGTGCCGCCTTGCATGTCCTCGATCTTGAGCTGGCCCTCGCGAGCCCGCTTGCCAAGGGAGCCAATGGCTTTCTCGACGCCAGCGATCGACAGCTGATCCGCGTCGCGCACCACGGGAACGACAAGGCCCTTGTCGGTGCCGACGGCGACGGCGATATGGCAGAAGTTCTTGTAGACGAGGTCCGTGCCGTCGATTTCGGAATTGACGGCGGGAACTTCTTTCAGCGCATGGCAGCAGGCTTTCACGAAGAAGCCCATGAAGCCAAGCTTGACGCCATGCTTCTTCTAGAAAAGATCCTTGTATTGCGTTCGCAGGGCCATGAGCGGAGCCATGTCGACCTCATTGAAGGTCGTCAGCATCGCGGCCGTGTTCTGCGCATCCTTCAGGCGTCGCGCGATGGTCTGGCGCAGCTTGGTCATTTTCACGCGTTCTTCGCGCGAGGCGTCGTCCGGCGCGGAAGGCGCGCGCATCACGACGGGCGCAGCCGCCGCGGCAGGCGGATTGGCCGTGAAAGCAAGGACGTCGCCCTTCAGGACCTGGCCGCGCTTGCCGGAGCCGGGAACAGAATCGACATTGATTCCGCGGTCGGCCGCATTTTTCGCAGCAGCAGGAGAGGGCGGCGCGCCGGCGCCGACCGTCGCGAGCGCCGGAGCGGGCGCAGCGGCGACCTTGGCAGGCGCCGCTGCTGCAGCTGCAATTGCAGCTGGAGCGGGGGCGGCGCCGGCGCCAGCTTCCGAAATCTGGCCGAGCAGCGCGCCAGGCTCAACAGTTTCGCCGTCCTTGGCGACGATTTCCGCCAAGACGCCGGCCGCAGGCGCGTTCACTTCGAGCGTCACCTTGTCGGTTTCGAGTTCGACGAGCGGTTCGTCGGCCTTGACGGCGTCGCCAACTTTTTTGAACCAGCGGCCGATGGTGGCTTCGGAGACAGATTCACCCAGGGTGGGAACGCGGATTTCAGTGGCCATTGTGATCACATCCGCCGCTTAAAAGCGGCTCAAGAGGGGGTGGAAAGGGAAGTCCCGGCGGCGCTGAAGCGCGCCGGAACCGAAATCGAAGCTCAAATTGCGAAGGCGTCGTCGAGAAAGGCCTGGAGCTGCGCGAGATGGCGCGACGCCGTGCCGGCGGCGGTTGCGGCGGAAGCAGGGCGGCCCACATAGCGGGCGCGTTTCATCTTTCCGCCGACCTGAGTCAGGACCCATTCCAGATAGGGCTCGACGAAGCTCCACGTCCCCATGTTCTTGGGCTCCTCCTGACACCAGACGACATCGGCCTTCTTGAAGCGCATCAGACGCGTGACCAGCGCCTTGAGGGGCAGGGGATAAAGCTGCTCCACACGCAACAGATAGACATCGTCAATGCCGCGCTTCTCGCGTTCCTCGTAGAGATCGTAATAGACCTTGCCCGTGCAGAGGACGACGCGACGAATCTTGTCGTCCTTGACGAGTTTGATCGCCTCGTTGGGCTCGGTCTCGGCGTGGTCGGACAGCAAGCGCCGGAAATGGCCGTCGCCGGAGAGTTCATCGAGTTTCGAGACGACCCGCTTGTGGCGCAGAAGCGACTTCGGCGTCATCAGGATCAGTGGCTTGCGGATGTCGCGCTTGAGTTGGCGACGCAAGATGTGGAAGTAATTCGCGGGGGTCGAGCAATTCGCCACCTGCATGTTGTCTTCCGCGCACATCTGCAGGAAGCGCTCAAGGCGCGCCGACGAATGTTCCGGCCCCTGACCCTCATAGCCGTGCGGCAACAAGCAGACGAGGCCCGACATGCGGAGCCACTTGCGCTCGCCCGAGGAGATGAACTGGTCGAACAGCACCTGCGCGCCATTGGCGAAGTCGCCAAACTGGCCTTCCCAGAGGACGAGGGCATTAGGCTCGGCGAGCGTATAGCCATATTCGAAACCGAGCACGGCCTCTTCCGAGAGCATCGAATTGATGACTTCATAGTGGCCCTGGCCGTCGCGGATGTGATTGAGCGGGACGTAACGCGCTTCGTTCTCCTGGTCGATCAGCACCGAGTGGCGTTGCGAAAAGGTGCCCCGCTCGGAATCCTGCCCCGAAAGGCGAACGCGGTAGCCATCGTCAACGAGTGAGGCGAAGGCGAGAGCCTCGGCGGTGGCCCAGTCGATGCCTTCTCCCGTTTCAATGGCCTTGCGGCGATTGTCGAGAAAGCGCTGGATCGTCTTGTGCAGGTGAAAGCCCTCGGGCGCCTTGCAGAGCTTTTCGCCAAGCGCACGAATTTTCGCGGGCTCGAGCGCGGTCTTGCCGCGCCGCGCCTCTTCCTGCTCGGCGCTCGGCGCGGACTTGAGCGTCGCCCAGGCGCCTTCGAGCCAGTCGGCCTTGTTGGGCTTGTAACCCTGTCCGGCCTCGTATTCGGCGTCGAGGCGGCTGCGCCAGTCCGCCTTCATCTTGTCGATTTCGCCTTGGGCCAGGACGCCCTGGCTGACGAGCTTTTCCGAATAGATTTCAAACGTCGTTTTGTGCGCCCGGATCTTCTTGTACATCAAGGGCTGAGTGAAGGACGGCTCGTCGCCTTCGTTGTGGCCAAAACGCCGGTAGCACCACATGTCGATGACGACGGGCTTTTGAAACTTCTGGCGGAATTCGGTGGCCACCTTGGCGCAGAAGGTCACAGCTTCGGGATCGTCGCCGTTGCAGTGAAGAATTGGCGCCTCGACGGTCTTCGCGACATCGGAGGGATAGGGCGACGAGCGCGAATAACGCGGATAGGTGGTGAAGCCGATCTGATTGTTGATGATGAAATGGATCGAGCCGCCGGTCTTGTGGCCTTTCAGCCCCGACAAGCCGAAACATTCGGCGACCACGCCTTGGCCGGCGAAGGCCGCGTCGCCATGGATCAGCAGCGGCATGACGGAACGCCGGTCGTCCGGAGCACGGTCAAGATTCTGGTCGAGCTTGGCGCGGACCTTGCCGAGCACCACGGGATCGACGATTTCGAGATGCGACGGGTTCGCCGTCAGCGACAGATGGACCTTGTTCTGGTCGAATTCACGGTCGGACGAGGCGCCGAGATGATATTTCACGTCGCCGGAGCCTTCCACCGTTTCCGGAAGGAAGGAGCCGCCCTTGAATTCGTTGAACAGGGCGCGGTGCGGCTTGCCCATGACCTGGCAGAGCACATTCAATCGGCCGCGATGGGCCATGCCCAGAACGATTTCCTTGGCGCCGAGAGCGCCGCCGCGCTTGATGATCTGCTCAAGCGCCGGAATCATCGATTCTCCGCCGTCGAGGCCGAAGCGCTTGGTGCCTGTGTAGCGCACGTCGAGGAATTTCTCGAAGCCTTCCGCCTCGATCAACTTTTGCAAGATGGCGCGCTTGCCCTCCTTGGTGAAGTGAATTTCTTTGTCCGGACCTTCGATGCGCTCCTGAATCCAGGCCTTCTCGGCGGGATCGGAAATATGCATGAATTCCCAGCCGATCGTGTCGCAATAGGTGCGCCTGAGAACGCTGAGCATTTCGCGGATCGTGGCGTAATCCATGCCGAGGACATGGTCGATGAATATCTTCCGGTCGTAATCGGCTTCGGTGAAACCGTAGCTCGCGGGATGCAGCTCTTCGTGGTCCTTCTGAGGATCGAGGCCGAGCGGATCGAGATTGGCGTGCAAATGGCCGCGCATGCGATAGGCGCGGATCATCATGATGGCGCGCACGGAATCCTGTGTGGCGCGATGCAGGTCGGCGGCGGAGACTTCGCCTTTACCGTCCTTGCCGGCGGCCTTCCCCTTGATCTTGTCGGCGAGCGCCTTTTCGTTGATCGGCCATTGGCCGTCGAGCGCGGAGACCAGTTCGCCCTGGGCGTCGATTGGCCAGTTGGGGCGCTTCCACGAGGCGCCCTTGGCGCTGGCCATGATCGCTTCGTCGTCGTCGTTCAGGGCGGCGAAGAACTCACGCCATTCGGGATCGACGCTGGCTGGATCAGCCTTGTAAGAGGCATAGAGTTGCTCGATATAGGCGGCGTTGCCGCCAAACAGGAAAGACGAATCCGCAAATGCGGCATTGGTCGGCGAACGACCTGCTCCACCGCCGCCGTTACTTCCATTGCTGTCTTGACGCGCCATCGCTTTGTCCTCTCGCCGCGCCGCCACGTTTTTTGGCGTTGTCTTGCGGGTTCCGGCGGACCTGCCGCCAATTGATTGCGCCCCTGGGGCGTTGCTTGCGCCGCTATTTCTGTGGCGTCAGGCCTGCCTCAAGCTGACGAGGCACCTTACATTGCGCGCCCTTGTGGGCGAATTGCGGCGGCGCGGGCGAAAGTTTTCCGCCCGCGCCGGGATCATTAGCCTTTCAGCACGTCCACGAGGGTCGAACCGAGGCGCGCCGGCGAAGGCGAAACGCGGATGCCCGCGGCTTCCATCGCCGAGATCTTGTCTTCCGCGCCGCCCTTGCCGCCCGAAATGATCGCGCCGGCGTGACCCATGCGGCGTCCGGGAGGCGCCGTGCGGCCGGCGATGAAGCCGACCATTGGCTTCTTGCGGCCGCGCTTGGCCTCGTCGGCGATGAATTGCGCCGCTTCTTCTTCCGCCGAGCCGCCGATCTCGCCGATCATGATGATCGACTGGGTCGCGTCGTCTGCCAGGAACAATTCGAGCATGTCGATGAATTCCGTGCCCTTGACGGGATCGCCGCCGATGCCGACCGCCGTGGTCTGGCCGAGGCCGACCTGCGTGGTCTGGAAAACGGCTTCATAGGTCAGCGTGCCAGAGCGCGAGACGATGCCGACATTGCCCTTCTTGAAGATATTGCCGGGCATGATGCCGATCTTGCACTCGTTGGCGGTCATGACACCCGGGCAGTTCGGGCCGATGAGGCGCGACTTGGAGCCCGAGAGCGAACGCTTGACCTTGATCATGTCTTCGACCGGGATGCCCTCGGTGATGCAGACGATCAGCGGTATTTCCGCATCGATGGCCTCGCAGATCGCATCGGCGGCGCCTGGCGGCGGCACATAGATCACGGAAGCATTGGCGCCCGTGGCGTCGCGGGCTTCCGCGACCGTGTCGAACACAGGCAGGCCGATGTGGGTCGAGCCGCCCTTGCCGGGGGACGTGCCGCCGACCACCTTGGTGCCGAAATAGGCGAGCGCCTGTTCGGAATGGAAGGTGCCGTTCTTGCCGGTGAAGCCTTGCGTGATGATCTTGGTGTTGCTGTCGATCAGGATAGACATTATTCGGCCTCCTTAACGGCCTTGACGATTTTTTGCGCGGCATCGTCGAGGTCATCGGCCGGGATGACGTTGAGACCGGACTCACGAATGATTTTCTTGCCGAGGTCGACGTTGGTGCCTTCCAGACGGACGACCAGCGGAACCTTGAGGCCGACATCCTTCACGGCGGCGATCACGCCTTCGGCGATGACGTCGCAGCGCATGATGCCGCCGAAAATATTGACCAGAATGCCTTTGACGTTCGGGTCGGCGGTGATGATCTTGAAGGCCGCGGTGACCTTCTCCTTGGTGGCGCCGCCGCCGACGTCGAGGAAGTTGGCTGGCTCCATGCCGTAGAGCTTGATGATGTCCATGGTCGCCATGGCCAGGCCCGCGCCATTGACCATGCAGCCGATCGCGCCGTCGAGCGTGATGTAGGACAGGTCATATTTGGATGCTTCGATTTCCTTGGCGTCTTCTTCCGTCTCATCGCGCAGCGCCAGCATCTCGGGCTGGCGGTAAAGCGAGTTCGAATCGAAAGACACTTTCGCGTCGAGGCATTTGAGTTCGCCCTGTTTGGAAACGATCAGCGGATTGATCTCCAACATGGCCATATCCTTCTCCACGAAGGCCTTGTAGAGCTTCGCGACCAGCGAACCCGCCTGCTTGGCGAGATCGCCTGAAAGTCCAAGCGCCTTGGCGACGGTGCGGCCGTGATGCGGCATCACGCCGGTGGCCGGATCGACCGAAAAGGTGATGATCTTTTCGGGCGTCGAGTGAGCGACTTCCTCAATGTCCATGCCGCCTTCGGTGGAAACGACGAAGGAAACGCGGGACGTCGCGCGGTCGACGAGGGCGGAGAGGTAGAATTCCTTCTCGATGTCGGAGCCGTCCTCGATATAGAGGCGGTTGACCTGCTTGCCTGCTGGTCCCGTCTGGATGGTGACCAGCGTATTGCCCAGCATTTCCTTGACGAATTGCTTGACTTCCTCGACCGATTTGGCGAGTCGGACGCCGCCCTTTTCACCGGCGGCGGCCTCCTTGAACTTGCCCTTGCCGCGACCGCCAGCATGGATCTGCGACTTGACAACCCAGAGAGGACCTCCGAGCTCCTTGGCGGCGGCTTCGGCGTCCTCGATTTTCAGAACGGGAATGCCGCGTGAAACCGGCACTCCAAATTCCTTGAGAACAGCTTTCGCCTGATACTCATGAATATTCATTGGATATCCTCGTGAATGAGCGGGACGCCCGAATCAGGCCAGAGCCGGGTTGATCTTCTTGCAGGCCTCGATGAGGCCCTGAACGGAGGCGTTTGACTTGTCGAACATCGCTTTCTCTGCGGCGTCGAATTCGACTTCGATGATTTTCTCGACGCCTTTGGCGCCGATCAGCGCGGGAACGCCGACATAAGTGTCCAGCACGCCATATTCGCCGTTGAGATAGGCGGCGACGGGCAGGACGCGCTTCTGGTCCTTCAAATAGGATTCGGCCATGGCGATGGCCGAAGCGGCCGGCGCGTAGAAGGCCGAACCGGTCTTGAGCAAGGCGACGATTTCGCCGCCGCCCTTGCGGGTGCGATCGACGATCGAATCGAGCTTATCCTGCGAAAGCCAGCCCATCTTGACCAGTTCCGGCAGAGGCACGCCGCCGACCGTCGAATAGCGCACGAGCGGCACCATGTCGTCGCCGTGACCTCCGAGCGTCATGGCGTGGATGTCCTTGACCGAGACGCCCGTTGCTTCGGCGAGGAAATAGCGGAAGCGGGCGGAGTCGAGCACGCCGGCCATGCCGACAACCTTGTTGTGCGGCAGTCCCGAAGCCTTCTGCAGCGCCCAGACCATCGCGTCGAGCGGGTTGGTGATGCAAATGACGAAAGCGTCGGGGGCGTATTGCTTGATGCCGGCGCCGACCGAATCCATCACTTTCAGATTGATGCCGAGGAGATCGTCGCGGCTCATGCCGGGCTTGCGCGGGACGCCAGCCGTGACGATGATGACATTGGAACCGGCGATCTGCTCATAGCTGTTCGCGCCGGAAAGATGGGCGTCGAAACCGTCAACGGGGGAGGATTCGGCTAGGTCGAGAGCCTTGCCCTGCGGAGTGCCTTCGGCAATGTCGAACAGGACGATATCGCCGAGTTCCTTCAATCCGGCGAGATGGGCCAAAGTGCCGCCGATCTGGCCGGCTCCGATCAGTGCAATCTTGTTACGCGCCATGGGATTTCGTCCTTAACTTGACTGAGCCTTGGGGTTGGCTTCGTCTTTGGTCCATTCGTCGCTGTCCGCAGGGCGGCGAGTATCCGCGATGGGGAATATGGGAGGGCCTTTTGCCTTGAAGCTTTGACGCTTTCAAGTCGGGAGAAAGACTAATGCCGCGGCGACTCTGAGAGGCGAGAGCTGGCTTTATCGAGGATCAAGTTAAAAATACATTTAAAAACATGGTCTTGGGGCAAAATAAGGTCTGCGAGCGAAGAGTTCGGCGCGGCGCGGACGCACCTGTGACATTTTACAAAAAATGTTACATGTCAAAATCGGGATCGCCAAAAGTCAGGCTCCGCTGGATCACCGCAATGGCGCGCCCCGCCCTGAACTCAAGTTCGGCGGAAGAAACGCCCTTGTCCAGCGCGATCGACACTGGCTGGATGAAGCGATGCGCCAGATCGAAAACCAGCGCCATGGCGCGGCGGCGATCCTGCATTCGGAATGAGCCCGAGCCGATGCCCTCTTCGACAATCCCTTGGATTTCGTTCTGCACCTTGTTGCGATGCCTGCGGGCGACCACATGGCCTTTCTCGATCGAATGGCACAGCAGGCGGAACAGGATCGGATCAGTCTCCATCTTCTCTCTATAGGCGCGCTGCAGCGCCACGAGCGCTCGTTCGAGCTTGTCGTAAGCGGGGTCCTGACCCTCGACGATCACCCGCAGGGCTTCTTCGAGCGGCTTGAGCCAGAGGGCGGTCACCGCTTCGATCAGCGCCTGTTTGGATGGGAAATAACGATAGACATTGGCGTGGGACATGCCAGCCGATTCGGCGATTCCAACGATTGTCGTCCGCTTCGGCCCGAATTGACGCAAATGGTCGCCAGCGAGATCGAGAAGCCTCTGGTCCGGGCTCGGTTCGCCGTCGCGCGCCGGCCTTCGCGCGATCACGTCTCGACCAGGCCGGTGATGTCGCCGCTCACGGCGTCGCCAAGGCCGTGCGGCAGAGCCAGATATTCGGTCGACCGCATTTCGATCAGGCGAGACGCCGTCCGGGCAAATTCGAAGGCCTCACGACCCGGTCCCGCGACATAGAGCTGGTCCGGTTCGGCAGCCGCCGAAACCAGCAGCTTAACGCGTTGATCGTAAAGCGCGTCGATCAGATTGATGAAGCGCTTGGCCTCATTGCGCTCCTCGCCGTTGATGACGGGTATGCGATCCACGATCAAAGTATGGAAACTCTCGGCGATGGCCAGAAAGTCAGTGGAGCCGAGCGGCTGCTGGCAGAGATCGGCGTAGTCGAAGCGGGCGACATGGCTCGCCGCCTGCGGCACGAACACCTCGCGGCCGAGCAAGGGAAGCCGCGCAGGCATTCCTTTCTCGAAGCCGGTCAGCGCCAGGAACGCCTTGGTCAAGGCCGCATCCGCCACCGCGTCCGCCGGCGTATGATAGACAGGGGCGTCGCCAAGTTTTTCCAGACGGAAATCTGTCCGGGCGTCCAGCTTCACGACGTCCATGTTGTTCGTGATCATGGAGATGAAGGGGAGGAACAGGGCGCGGTTGAGGCCGTCCCTGTAAAGATCGGCTGGCGCGACATTCGACGTGGCGACGACGATGGTCTTCTGGGCCCAAAGAGCTTGAAAGAGTCGCCCGAGAATCATGGCGTCGGCGATGTCGGTGACCGCGAATTCGTCAAAACACAGCAACTTCGCTTCTTTGGCAAGCGCCTCGGCGACGGGAACGATCGGATCGTCACCCTTGGCCTCGCCGGCCTTTTTCTTTTGCCGCCATGCAAAAATGCGGCGGTGTGCGTCAGCCATGAAAGCGTGAAAATGCACACGACGCTTGGCTTCGATGGGAACGGACTCAAAGAACAAGTCCATCAGCATGGTCTTGCCCCGACCGACCGAACCCCAGATGTAGATACCCTTGGGAGGCGGCGCGGCGGCGCGGCGGGCGCCGAACATCCAGCCGAGCGCGCTGGATTTTTTCGCGAGCTGAGATTCCGCGACTGACTGGCATAAATCGTCGAGTTTCCTGACGATGGCGACCTGGTGCGGATCCCGTTCGATGCGGCCGTGGCCTACCAGAGTGTCGTACCGGTCGATGATCGTGGGCCGAAAAGGATCCATAGAGGACTTCCCTACTGTGCCCAAGCGTTTAGCGGCGCGGGAGGGCGCCTGGCAACTTATTCTTTCGCCAAATCCTGCTTGACCGTGCTGACCGGCTTTCGTCCACAGCCATTTTTAAGGCGTTCCTTGCGTGCTTGCCGAGCGGGCGATAGCGTCAGTCCTCTGGCAACATGGTCAACCAAAGCGATCCCGCGGGGTCGCGCAGCAGGACATGTCCTTGGCGAAGATGCGCCCCCAAGACGAATTCGCAGGTCCCGACGGCAGCCGGCGCAATCCGCATGCTCTCGGATTGCCCGGCGAAAATGGCGACATCTCCGCCTTGCTGCGGCAGGCTGCCGGAGCGCAGCGCCTGGCGGAAGAGCGCCTGCTTGCCGATCTCGGCGTCACGCCGCCCCAACTGGCCGCAATGGGTTTGATTGGCTCCGAGCCCGGGATCCTCGCCGCCGACCTCGCCAGGAAATCGCGTCTCACGCCTCAGACAGTCAGCCTCATCGTCACAAATCTTCGCCGCGCCGGGCTCATCCGGGAGGGGGGAGGCGCTTCTTCGTCGACTTCGTTGGTCTCCCGGGCCCGACCGCTGGCCTTGACGGCGCAAGGGGAGAGCGTTTTGCGTCTGGGCCGGGAAAGAGTGGACGCGGCGAGTTCGCGTCTCCTTGAGGGCATGCGGCCCAAGCGCGAACGGCTCCTGCGCCGCTGGCTCGCTGGCGTCGTCGCAGGGCTCCCAGCTCCCGGAGACTTCGATCTCGACGCCCTATAGGCCGCCGAGCGCGCAAATCGCGCGCCAATGCTCCGGCGAAACAGGCTGCACTGACAGCCGGGTCAGCTTGACCAGCGCCATACCGGCAAATTGCGGATCCGCTTTGACGTGTTCGAGCGTCACCGGGTTTTTCAGAGCCTTGACGGCGCGCACGTCCACCATGCCGAATTTGCCGCTCGCATCCGTCGGGTCGGGATGAAAAGTCTTGATCACTTCGACGACGCCGACGATCTCCTTGCCGACGTTGGAATGATAAAAAAAGGCTTGGTCGCCCTTCTGCATCGCCATCATCTGTTGCTTGGCCAGATGGTTGCGCACGCCGGTCCAGCCGGTTCCGCCTTCACCCGCCGCGACCATCTGCTCCCAGGACCAGGCAGCCGGCTCGCTCTTGACCAGCCAGTAGTTCTTTTTCGCGCTCATGCCAGCGAGGCCCCGACGACCGGGCGATAGGGCCGCAATTCGACAGAGGCGAAAAGGCCGGCCTTGGCGTAGGGGTCATCGGCCAAAAAGGCTTGCGCCTCGGTCTCGCTGGCGCAGGCGACAATCAGCATCGACCCGCAAGGCTTGCCGTCTGCGTCGAGAAAAGGTCCGCCGAGTTTAACCATTTCCGCCTTTTCGGCGAGAAACGCCAAATGCGCGGCTCGGATTTCAAGCCGTTTCGCCAGGGAATCCGGTTTGTCGAGGCAGATGGCGACAAAATGCATCAAGGGCTCCAAAAAAAACTGGATGGCGGAACGACTTTTCCACCAGATGCTTGCATGGACGCGCAGCCGATTTCAACCGCCGGGTCACGGGAATTTGCGGTTTTCGTGTTGTAACTGTCTTGCCGCGGTCCTAGCCTGCCCAAGGTTTGCCGCAACGTCGGTAGACCGCGTGACCTTTCTTTTTTGTAACAGGGCAGGACTCCCATGAGCATTTTCGGAAACATCATCGGCAAAATTTTCGGCACGACCCCGGCTGAAGCCGCTCCCGCCGCCGCCGCTCCGGCGCCTGACGCATCCGCTCCCGCCGCCGCCGACCCCGCTCAGGTCGCCGCCGCCGCCGGCGCGCCCGCAACTGTCCCGGCCGATGTCGCCGCTAATGTCGACATCGTCGCCGTTCTCGACGATCTCGACGACAAGAACCCCGAGACCCTTGACTGGCGTTCTTCCATCGTCGACCTGCTCAAGGTTCTGGGTCTGGATTCGAGCCTCACCGCGCGCAAGGAACTGGCTTCCGAACTCAAATATGACGGCGACACCAGCGATTCCGCGAGCATGAACGTCTGGCTGCACAAGAAGGTCATTGACCTCGTCGCGGCCAATGGCGGCAAGGTCCCCGGCGATCTGCTCGCCAAGAAGTGATTTTCGGCCGGCGCCTGTCAGCAGGCGCCGGTCATCCTTCTGCCCTGAAAGGCCGGCTCATCAGCGCCTCAATCGCGGCGCCGACTTCGATCCGGCCGGCGAGGATGGACGACACCGCTTCGGCTATCGGCATGGCGACGCCAAGCTCCCGCGCCTTTTGCGTCAGCACGGCCGCCGTCCAGGCCCCTTCGGTCAACTGGCCATGGGCGGCGCTCCCAGGCTTTTCCCCGCTTCCGATGGCGAAACCCAGCGAATAATTCCGCGATTGGGGCGAGGAACACGTCAGGGCGAGGTCTCCGAGCCCTGACAGCCCCATGATCGTTTCCGGCCGCGCGCCCTGTGCCCGAGCGAAGCGCATCATTTCGGCGAAACCACGCGCGAGCAGCGCCGCATGCGCGCTGGCCCCCAATCTTCGACCGAGTGTGACGCCGCAGGCAATGGCGAGGACATTCTTGACCGCGCCGCCGATTTCAACGCCGATCACGTCGCTTGACCGATAGAGCCGAAAATGCGGCGCCGCCAATCGCGCGCATAACATTTCCGCCAACTCCATTTCCTTGGCCGCCAGCGTCACCGCCGTCGGCAGGCCGCGCGCCAGATCGTCGGCGAAACTTGGTCCTGACAGCGCGGCGGCAGGCTGGCCGGGCAGGATCGCCGCCAAGACATCGCGCATGTAAAGTCCGCTGTCTTTCTCGATGCCCTTGGCGCAGCTGACGATGGCGGCGCCCGGGCGCAAATGTCCGCGCATGAGAATGGCCGTCTGGCGCAAGCTCTGGGCGGGAACGACCGCGAGCACATGCTCGGCGTCTGCGACGCAGGCGATGTCGGCGACCGGTTCGACCTGTCGCGCCAATTCGACGCCGGGCAGCCGCCGCTCGTTGCTCCGCGTTTCGAGCATGGCCTCGACATGCTCGGCGTCCCGCGCCCAGAGATAGACTTTTTCGTGAGAGAGCGCCGCCATATTGGCGAGCGCCGTGCCCCAGGCGCCAGCGCCGAGCACGGCGAGTGTGCGATACTCGCTCATCGGTCGGCCTCCCGGTTATCGCGACGCGCCCAGATTTTCTCGAAATGACGGGTGAAATCCGCCGCCGCCTGCGGGCTGTCGATGACGATAATGTCATTATCCTGCCGCGTTTCGCCGGCCCAGGAAAAGTTGGTCGAGCCCGTGCGCAGCCAGCGCCCGTCGATGGCATAGGCCTTGATATGCATGAGGTCGTTCTGCTCCGGCTTGATCCTGCCGTGCACATTGGGCTGGTTGATCAGCGCCCCGATATTGTCGTTGGCGCCGCCGATGCGCCGAAACTGCTCGGGGTCGAAATAGATCCGCACCTGCACGCCGCGGCTGGCCGCCGCCGAGAGCGCCTCGATGATCCTCTGGTCGCTGAGCACATAGGCGGCCATGTCGATGGTTTTTTTCGCCTGCGTGATCAAGTCCTTGTCGATAGAGTCGAAGCCGGGACCCGGCCCGTAGGCGATCCGCACCGGCGCGACCATGGCCTCCCGTGTCTGCAGAAAGGCCTTTGGCCCCGCGATTGCGACGACGAGAGCTCCAGCTAGCAGGATAAACTTGATCGTGCGCATAAAAATTCAGGCCTTGCCGTGCCAGCGGGGATCTTGACGTGAATCGAGCGGCCAGCGTGGTCGTGCGGGGAAATCCATGCCGTCGACGAGGCCGAGCCGAAAGCGTTCGAGCCCGGCCCAGGCGATCATCGCGCCATTGTCAGCGCAGAGTTCGGCCGGCGGCAAAGCGAGCTTCAGTCCGGCTTCGGCGCAGAGCCGCGCCAGCGCGCGACGGATCGGGCCATTGGCGGCGACGCCTCCGGCCGCGACCAAGGCGTTGGGAGGCCTCGGCGCGTCGGCAAGCAGCCGCAAGGCGGCGCGGCAGCGATCCACGATCACATCGACAGCGGCCGCCTGGAAGGAAGCGCAGAGATCGGCGACGTCGGCGTCGGACAAGGGGGCAATGCGCTGAGCCTCGAGCCGCACCGCTGTCTTCAAGCCGGAAAAGGAAAAGTCGGGATTCTTTCTTCCAGACATCGGGCGGGGAAAATCGAATCGCGTGGGATCGCCCTTCTCCGCCGCCAATTCGACGCGTGGTCCGCCGGGATAAGGCAGGCCGAGCAGTTTGGCGGCCTTGTCGAAGGCTTCGCCGAGCGCGTCGTCCACCGTCGAGCCAAGGCGGCGATAGTCGCCAACGCCGTTGACCGCTACAAGCTGGCTGTGTCCGCCAGAGACAAGCAGCAGGAGATAAGGAAAGTCGACGCCGTCGGTCAGGCGGGGCGTCAGGGCATGGGCTTCGAGATGGTTGACGGCGACGAAAGGCTTGTTCGCCGCAAGCGCCATGGCCTTGCCGGTCGTCAGCCCGACCAGGACGCCGCCTATGAGGCCGGGACCGGCGGCGGCGGCGATCGCGTCGAGGTCGTCCACGCCGCAACCGGCCTCGTCAAGCGCGCGGCGAATCAGCTTGTCGAGCGTGTCGATATGCGCGCGCGCGGCTATTTCCGGCACGACGCCGCCATAGGCCGCGTGTTCGGCGATCTGGCTGAGCACGGCGTTGGACAGGATCGCTCCGCGCCCCGCCGAATCGGTCTCGACCACCGCCGCGGCGGTTTCGTCGCAGGTGCTTTCTATGCCCAGAACGCGAAATCCCGCCCGCATCTATGACCCCGCTGAAGCCGCGCCGACAGGCGACACGAAAATTTGGCCGGCTGCTTTCGCGACCGCGCGCTTTTCCCTATAGTCCGCCACCCGATCAAATCAAAATGTTCTAGGAGCGGAATTTTGGCGGCCTTGTTGAAAATTGGCACGCGCGGCAGCCCACTGGCGCTGGCGCAGGCGCATGAGACGCGCCGCCGCCTCGCGCTGGTTCATGGCGCTCTCGAAGAGCATTTCGAAATCATCGTCATCAAGACCAGTGGCGACATGATCCAGGATCGCCCCTTGAGCGAAGTCGGGGGCAAAGGGCTTTTCACCAAGGAACTCGATCAGGCGCAGCTTGACGGCGCGATCGACATAGCCGTTCATTCAGCCAAGGACCTTCCCACCCTCCTGCCTGAAGGCCTTGTTGTCGGCGGCTATCTGCCGCGCGAAGATGTGCGCGACGCCTTTATCGGCGGGGCGGCGAAGACCTTGCTGGAGCTTCCGATAGGCGCGCGCGTCGGATCGGCCTCCCTGCGGCGACAGGCAATGATCCGCCGGCTGCGACCGGATCTCCAGGTCGAGCTTTTGCGCGGCAATGTGCAGACGCGGTTAAGAAAGGTCGAAAGCGGCGAATTCGCCGCCACCTTGCTGGCCCTGGCCGGTCTGAAAAGGCTTGGCCTCGCCGACAAGGCCACCTCGATCTTGTCGCTCGATACGTTCCCGCCGGCCTGTGGCCAAGGGGCTATCGCCATCACGGTTCGATCCGACGACACGCGGGTCAAAGACGATTTGGCTCGGATTTGCGACGTCGAGACGGGTTTTGCCCTGGCCGCCGAACGCGCGTTCCTGACTGTTCTCGACGGCTCCTGCCGCACGCCGATCGCCGGGCACGCCGTCGTCGCCGGTGAGAGGCTGAGCCTTTACGGGCTTGTCCTGCGCAAGGACGGTTCCGAGGCCTTTGAGGCCCGCGTCGAGGGCTCGGTCAAGGATGCGGCGACCCTGGGCGAGACGGCGGCAAGGACCATATTGCAAAACGCGCCCTCCGATCTCCTGAGCTTTTAAAAGCCATGCGCGTGCTGGTGACGCGGCCCGAGGAACAGGCGGCGGCAACGGCGCAGCGCCTGGCGGCAATGGGTCATCGCGCCACCATCGCCCCGGTTCTCGAAATCGCGCCAACGGGCGCGCCGCTGCCGCCAGGGCCTTACGACCTCCTCCTTGCGACCAGCGCAAGAGCTTTCGCTTGGGAGCGCCTTCCTGCTGAACTTCTCCAGCTTCCGCTTGCCTGTGTCGGCTCGAAAACGGCCGACGCTGGTCGGAAATTGGGTCTGTCCATTTTACACGCAGCGCCCGACACTCAAGCGCTCGTCGCTGAGCTCACAAGAGAAAATAAAGCGATATCGGCGCTTTACCTCGCCGGTCACGAACGCAAACCGGACCTTGAAACCTTTCTGCGGCACAAGGGTTGGCGAGTCGACGTCTGCGAAACCTATGAGGCGCGGCCGGTTTCGGCCTGGCCCCGTTCCATTCGCGCCGCCCTCGACCGGGGCGAAATCGAGGCCGTTGTGCACTATTCGCAGCGCAGCGCCGCAATTGCTCTTCCGCTCATGGGACGCGGCGCCGCGAAGTCCTTGCTGCATTTCTGCCTGTCCGCGGAAGTGGCGTTGGTCTGCAACGACTGGGCGCCGCCAGCTTTTATCGTTGTGGCTTCCCATCCCGACGAAGACTCTTTAATGGCGTTGCTTCGGTCGCGGGGAGCGGGACTGGGAGATGGGAAAGCATGAAATTTCGCGCCGCCGCATTTATTGCGGTCCTGCTTGCCTTGGTCGTGACGGCCTCGGCGGCGACGCGGCACGGAAGGCCGCCTGGCCCAGAGGCTCCTGTCGCGGTGGGGCCGGTCGGTCTCTGGCGGGTTGCGGATGGCTCGGCTCTGATCGAGATCAGGTCTTGTAGCGAAGATCTTTGCGGCTTTGTCGCCAATG
>Ga0182030_10001496_pt1 | contig 48249 bp, 38 predicted proteins | sample 812S3MmetaG_FD_121299 | JGI IMG/M metagenome (GOLD analysis project Ga0182030, IMG submission 121299) | Permafrost microbial communities from Stordalen Mire, Sweden - 812S3M metaG (Illumina Assembly) | ecosystem: Environmental > Terrestrial > Soil > Wetlands > Permafrost | place: Sweden... | reverse complement strand
GCGAACTGCGGCGGAGCGCTGCATGAATGCCAGCAGGTCCTTCTTAGAAGAGGCTTTCGGCAGAATTGCCCCAGACTTCGTCGGCGATAGCCGACGTTCCGTTGAAGCCTCCACTTGTTTCCTTTCCTCTTTCTTCGAGCGAGGTTCAGGCTTCTCGGATGTCGATCGTCGAACTTGCCTTGGCTCGCGCGGCAGTTCGACATTCCCGCTCCGTATTGGGGCGAGGTCCAATCGCCCTTTTCGCGGGGGCGATTTCTGCTTCGAGCCTTGAATTCCCGTGGTCGATTTTGAGGACGAACCGGCGCCCCCACCTATAAGCTTGGCATCTTCGCGTTTGCGCCGAACCGTCAAGTACAGCGTGCTCACAGAAAACGCATTGCCATTTTTGCCTTTGGCCCCTGCGGCGAAAAGCAGCCGGGTCATGTCCGCCCAGGTGAAGCCGCGGCCCTCCGCCATTTCGAACCAATCGAGGTGATTTCTCACCACTCTTGCCAGCTTCTGCTGGCCGCCTCCCGGAAGACGCAAGTCTTCCGCAATTGCCCTCGCGCCCGCCTCGATTTCATTGCTCTTTGCCATTGATGAATTCCTATCCGGTTACTTAAATAGGAAGCACCTTAGAATTATGCAAATTTATACAAATTCATACAAATTCATACAAAAACGTTGTATAGAAATGTATAAAAATGAAGAAATTTGTAGTTCTCACACCTGTGCATCTGGTCGATTTGATTTAAAGTAATCTAAAATCGTCGCGGCCTTGTGTAGGGGGTGTTTGGAGAGGCGGTGGACGTCCCCTTTGGTGCAGAAGCCAATAACGGACAGTGCCGCCTAAGGCGCGCGACCCTTTACGATCCACGCCGTTGCGGCGCATGACTGTTAAACCAGCGCTGCGCCTTGTCCGATTAGGCGCTCCGATATCATTCACAGAACGGTACTAGCAGCTTTATCGCGGCGATCCATCTCGCCTTTATATTTTGCTACTTGGCAGGCGCGGCACACACGAGGAAGCCAGTCTGATTTCAATAAAAAGCTAAACGAAGAAGGCGCTTCGTAGTGCTGTTGCCCATTTCGAATGTCTGTCGGACCGTCCGAAAAAATCAAGATCGTGATAGAATTAGCATTGAACAGCTAATACGAAGAACCGCTGGTCATCGCCCGCGGCACGCGACTCTGTGATGACGTTTTTAGGAGGTTTCGTATGAGACGGATAATTTTAGGGCTTTTAGGAGTTGGGGCACTGACCGCCTTGGTGGCCTATGATGCAGTGCCCGCTTCCGGAGAAGTTGATGCAGACGCCGCACTGATCTTCTCAGGCAAATTGCCTCCTGGCTACCGTGACTGGCGGTTGATTTCAGTTGCCCACGAGGCGGGCAATCTCAATGATTTGCGTGCCGTTCTTGGCAACGAAGTAGCTATCAAAGCTTATCGGGAAGGAAAGCTTCCATTTCCCGATGGAGCGATCATTGTCCGATTGGCTTGGGAGTTCGTTTCGTCAGAGGAAAACAACAAAGCCTTTGGTCGATCTCAAAGCTTCGTGGCCGGTTCCGCCAAGGAGGGGGTTCAATTTATGGTCAAGGACTCACGCAAATACGCTTCGACTAACGGCTGGGGGTTCGCTCAATTTGACGACGGCAAACCTGTCGACCAAGCGGCGCTGAATGGCTGCTCCTCCTGCCACGAGCCCGCCCAAGCTCACGACTTTGTTTTTACGCATTACGCGCCTTGACGGCGTCAGGCTCGAGCGGCGCGCGGACGCAGTTCTTGCGCCAAAACCAAGTTGGAAGTCACAGCGTTTCGAACGTTCACCAGGCATAGAAACAGTTCGAGTTCAGCTTAACACCGTGGCTCTCACCTGCCTGGCGGCGCGGTCGATTCACGAACGCGCAGTTCCAGATCGGCGATCATGGTACTTCGCTTCGCCTTTCGTGGCCCGACTAATTTCTCCAAGAGAAGCTCCACAGCGCTACGGCCTATAAGCTCCGCCGGAATTGCCACGGTCGTCAGTTCAGGGGTTAGCAAGCGCGCAGCCTCGATATCGTTGAAGCCGACGATAGAGAGCTGTGTGGGAATTAAGACTCCAAGCCCGCGCGCAGCGCGATAGGCTGCGCCGGCGAGAAGATCGTCATCACAAAATATGGCCGTGACGTTGATATCTTCAATTAGCCTTCGGGCACGGACAGTGGCCACGTCCAATTCGAAGGTCGATGATATTCGCCAACTTGCCAAAAAGGAAAGGCCCGCTCGCTTTGTCGCGTGTAGAAAACTTTCGAATCTGCGCCTGAAGGTAGCCTTCTGATATTCAGCAGCAAAATATCCGATTCGCCTATGGCCCAAGCCTGCGAGATGATCGACCACTGCATGCATACCGCCGCTATTATTCAGATCGATCTCACTTGTCTTGGGATCTTCAGCCTCGATGAAGACTACAGAATTTTTAATTGAAGAAAGGATTGGATCAGATTGATCGTCGCTCGCGTAGACAATGCATCCAGCTACCAAACGACTGCTAATCATGCCGACGAGGCGCGTTGCCCAAAAGCGATCGGTAGTCGTATCGATGAGGATTACTGCATAATTGTGCTCGCGCGCAGTAAGCTCCGCCGCCACGAGAACCTGCCCAAAATAGGGCTGCTGGACATTTGGAACGGCGAGCGCGAGCACTTTCGCTGCGCCCGTACGTAGCACCTGGGCCGAGATATTGGGCTGATAACCAAGCCGGCGCGCGGTCTTCTCGACCAGAGCCTGCGTTGACGGCGAAACCCGTCCCGCGGCTTTGCCGGACAAAACGAGCGACACGGTTGATTGTGAAACACCGGCGGCTTTGGCTACGTCGACACTCGTGACGGGACTTTTCGCTTTCAAATCGCGATCGCTTCTTTATTTCGCGCTCATTCAGCGCGGCTATTCTCGATACCGCAAACGGTAAAAGGTTTGACAGTTATCGCCCGATGACCGTATCTAATCCGTCATACGAATGATGTCGAGCGATATCTCCGAGAATTGCGGCTTGTGACGGACGGAAAAGGGAGTTTGAGCCATGCGGAAGCGAAAGCGACTCTTAGCTTCCTTGGTGGCCGGTGTTGCCGCGCTAGGAATTTGCGGTGCAGTCCTCGGTGCTAGCGAAGCGCAGAGTCTTGTATGGGTAGATGGTGGAGGGGCCTATGGCGAGGCGGTTCTAAAGCAAGTACTGACCCCCTGGCAAGTGGCGACCGGTTCCAAGATTGTACAAGTTTCAGGAACAAACAACGCAAAGCTTCGAGCTATGGTCGAGGCAAAGCGTGTCGTGTGGGACGTTTATAATGGCGACAATACTTGGGGCACCGACTTCGATAGCAGTTGGCTAACCCCTTTGGACTACGATGTGATTCCAAAAGATCAAATTATCCCAGGTTTTGCGACGAAGTACCGCGTCGCCAACATGATCTATTCCATCCAACTCGCCTACAACACGGACAAGATCAAAAGCGCGCCGACAGGGTGGGCCGACTTTTTCGATCTTCAAAGGTTTCCGGGAAAGCGCGGCGTCATGGACTATTCAGCGGGTGGTATTTTCGAGGTTGCATTGCTAGCCGATGGCGTCTCACGGGACGAGCTTTACCCGCTCGACATTGACAGGGCGATCCGTAACCTCAATAAAATCAAGACATCTCTGGTTTTTTGGCAGAGTGGGGCGCAAGCGGCTGACCTCGTCGGATCTGGTGAGGTATCGATGATTATGATTTATAATGCGCGCGCTTTCGACCTCAAGAACGTCCAAAAGAAACCGATCGATTATGTGTTCGGTGGACAGATTCTTGCTGCTGCCTATTTGTCAGTGCCAAAAGGTGCCCAACACCCGGAGGAGGCAATGAGGTTGATCGGTTATGCGGTGAGTAAGGACATCGACGGCAAGCTTAGCGCCTTGCTGCCTGTTGCGCCGACCAATAAAGATTCAACTCCAAATTCCGCCATGAAGCCGGTGCTTCCGACAAGCCATCTCGACGAGCCCTACGCTTTATTCAACGATCAATGGATTGCGCAGAATTCCGACGTGCTTGAATCACGCTATCAGGCATGGAAGAGTTCAGCACCTTGAGCGTCCATTCGAGGGCCGATGTCAACCCGGGTCCGGTTAGAGAACGGGGGTACTCCGTCACGCCGAGGACTATCGGCGTGTGGCCCCTCTTTTTCGCGTTCGCGGTATTTTTAATGGTGCCGGTCTTGGCGATGTTTGCAAATAGCGTCGCCGAGCCAGCCGATGCGGGTCTATCCAATTTTCGTACGGTATTCGCCGATCCGACGTTCGCACGTTTTGCGGCCAACACCATACGCACGGCCTTGATCGTTTCAGGCGTCAACGGTGTCGTTGGTTACTGTTATGCCTACGCCATGTATCGCTGCGGACGCATCATGCGCTTGATTTTGCTGAATTGTGCAATGCTGCCGTTTTGCACCAGCGTTCTGGTGCAGAGCTTTGCGTGGACGGTCATTCTACGGGATACCGGCATCGTGAATTCCGTTCTTACCTACTTCGGCATCGCGACAGAGCCGATCAGCTTGCTCCGCACGCCGCTCGCCGTCACGATCGGAATGGCTCAGCTTCTTCTGCCATTCGCAATTCTTCCGGTGTACGTAAGCATGACTAAGTTCGATCCCGACCAGCTACGGGCAGCACGCAGTCTGGGGGCGGGCCCGACGTCGGCTTTCTGGCAAGTATTTTTCCCTCAGACGATCATTGGCCTCGTCGCCGCGCTGCTCCTCGTCTTTATATTAAGTGCGGGATATTATATAACGCCTTTGCTTCTTGGTGGACCGGCAGATCAGCCAGTCGCAGTTTTGATTGGTACGCAGATCACGCGTCAACTCAACTGGGGCATAGCCGGGTCAATGTCGGCAATCACCACTGGTGTCGTGTTTCTGATTCTCGCGGCAGGATGGCGTACCGTCAACAAAGTCTTTTTGTACTAATAGCCATGTCAACTACCTCTTCCACGGCCGTCGTCCAGCGAGGAACGGAGCGCAGAACGAACTACGTTCTGTTGGGATTGCTTGTGCCGGTAATCATTGTTTTGCTGGCGCCCTCTCTCGTCGTACTTCCCATGAGCGTTTCCGAAAATCCGGTATTATCATGGCCTCCGCAAGGGTTCACGCTCCGCTGGTACGGCAAGCTAATCGCTAACCCGGGATGGCTTGATAGCGCCAAGAATAGCCTAGAAGTAGCTTTTGCGGCCACCGGGCTCAGTCTCGTCGTGGGCATCCCCGCTGGTTTAACCTTCGGTAGTATTCATTGGCGAGGCAAACAACTTGCCCTGGCGTTTGTGGTCGCGCCGCTCGTGATCCCCACTATCATTTTGGCAATTGGGATGTACGAAGTCTATGCTCGGCTCGGACTCGTTGACCTCTGGGGGCTTGCGGTTGGCCATGCCGTGATCGGCACTCCTTTTGTCGTCGTAACTACAATGTTGGCCGTCCGTCAAATCGATCCGGTTCTCCTTTTGGCCGCCCGCAGTCTTGGAGCTCCGCCGTTTTCTGTATTCATTCACGTCACATTGCCCACTGTTGCGTTGGGCGTTTTGTCAGGGGCCGTGTTCGCCTTCGTCGCGTCGTGGGATGAGGTTGTAATCGCAAATTTTCTCACCACGCCGACTTTCAAGACCATTCCTGTTCTAATGTGGGATCAACTGACCGAAGGTTCCGATCCTACGGTGGCCGCCATGGCGTCGACGCTGTTCATTGTTACTGTGAGCATCACGCTTGTGCTCGCTTTTATATCTAAGTCGCGTCGATGACCGCCGACGCCAGTACTTCGCTGGGTTTTCGTTTGGCGGGAGTTACCAAAAGTTACGGGCACCATCGGATTGTATACGGCCTTAACCTTGATGTCGCAGCCGGCGAATTTGTCACCATGCTCGGTCCTTCAGGATCAGGTAAAACGACCGTCCTGAAAATCATCGCCGGTTTCGAAAATCCTGATTGCGGAGAGGTGTTCTTGGGCGATCGTAACATGCGAAGTGTCCCGCCTGAACGCCGCAATATAGGCGTAGTGTTCCAGAATTACTCGCTTTTTCCACATATGACCGTCGCCGCGAATGTCGGCTTTCCGCTACGAATGCGTGGTGTTCCAAAGCATCAGCGAACTGAGGCGGTTCGGCTTGCACTAGAGTTAGTGGCGTTACCGGAATACGAGTCACGTATGCCGCATCAACTGTCTGGCGGCCAGCAGCAGCGGGTTGCGATCGCGCGCGCAATTATTTTCCAACCCAGCCTCCTGTTGATGGATGAGCCGCTCGGTGCTCTAGACAGGCGACTGAGAGCTGAGGTGCAGCTGGAAATCAAGACACTTCACGAGCGTCTCGGCGTTACCATCCTGTATGTTACCCACGATCAGGATGAAGCGCTATCGATGAGCGATCGCATAGTCGTATTCAATAAAGGACGTATTGAACAGATTGGCGATCCGCGAGAGGTCTATCGTCGCCCGAAAACGCTATTCGTAGCCGATTTCCTCGGGGATTCACTCTGCGTGTCTGCAACGGTCATTGGCCATCGCGCACGGCTCGGCAACTCCGATGTGAACGTCGTGCTTGCCCAGAATCGATCACCCGAGGGCAATGTCAGGCTAGTTTGGCGATCGGATCAGGTCTCCATTGGCGCTCCGCCTGCGGAGGTCTCTCAAGTGGGGGAACGAGTTCTTGTCCCTGCGGTGGTATTGACGGCGGCCTATTCTGGCGCTGGGGTCCGACTGAGGGTCCGACTGGAGACCGGCGATGTTGGAATCGTAGCTGTCGATGGAGCATCAGAACTTTCCTCTGGTTCGAGGATTGGGGTTATCCTGGATCTGGCGACAGCGACATTTCTTCCGGTGGAGTAACACAAGGTGGAAAGCGAATAAAATGATTTTGGAGGACGATGATGCTGAGCGGCGACGAACTTAAAGCATTGATCAGCGCTGCTACTGAAGCGCGGACACATGCCTACGCACCCTATAGTTCGCATCGGGTCGGGGCAGCAGTGCTCGATGCATCGGCGACCGTTCACGCAGGTTGCAATGTCGAATTCGTTACCTTGCAGCAGAGCGTACATGCGGAGCGGGCTGCACTTGTCAAAATGGCAAGTACCGGCGCGCGTCAAATACGCGCGGTTGCGGTCGTCGGTCCCTATTCCGGGGTGCCCTGTGCGGAGTGTCGTCAAGCCCTGTGGGAATTCGCCTGCGGTGATCCAGATGTAGTCGTGGTCAGCGCTCCGATTGATGGTCCAGTCGAACTATTGCGACTAGGCGACATATATCCAAGGCCTTATGGACCAGAAACGAAAAATTTAGATCCGCGAAATCATTGAGTTCGGCAGCCAAATTTTATTGTTGAAACTGCAGGTTCCCAGAATGAATGGGTCGGCTTCGATGCCGCCGGTTCGCCGTTGACAACATAAGTCATCAATTGTACGGTTATTTAGTCATACGTATGATGTCAGCACATTGCTAAGTTTGGCAAGGGAGAGGGGACGGCAGGTCGGCCGAAGAAGACGAGCCGACGCGCACTCCGATCACGAAACTTGCCGTGTGCGAGATACCTGCGCTCGACGAATGCAGCCGCAGCTCACTTAGCGGTTGAGTTATACAATATTGTCTGCCGCGCGTGGGTCCCGTTGTAACGGGTGGATTGAAGTTTTATTCCGTGAAGAAGGCATCCCCGGCGATCCGCTACGATGGCCTCCTTCAACAATTGTCAAAGTTTGGCTGTCCGCATTTGGCTAACCAGCGGATGAGCCTTAAAGCCGCAATGGATGAGAGAGCCGTCCAAATGAAAGACGATATCTTTTTTTTCGGACCTTTTCGATTGTCTGTAGCCGAGAGGCTTCTTGAGCGGAGCGGCAGGCAAGTCAAGGTGGGGGGGCGTGCTCTCGACATTCTCATCGCCCTCGTCGAGAACGCGGGTAAAGTTATAGATAAAAGAGATTTGCTCGCGCAAATCTGGCCGAATGTTACAGTGGACGACAGTAGTCTGCGGTTTCACGTCGCGACCTTACGAAAGACGCTTGGGGATGGCCAAGAGGGTGCTCGATATTTGGCCACTCTGTCAGGACGCGGCTATTGCTTCGTCGCGTCGGTCTCCCGCTCCAGTATCTCCCGACAGGAGACGGTAAAAATACCTGTTCGAGAACAATCCGGAAGGCTTCCCGCGCGCCTGACCCGCATGATCGGGCGTACAACCGCCACACAAGAAATATCAGAACAACTGAAGGCTGACCGCTTCGTGACGATTGTCGGCCCCGGTGGCATTGGCAAGACGACGGTTGCGGTCTCGTTGGCCCATATGTTGACAGCGGCATTTGGTGGAGCAGCCTATTTTTTCGACTTTGGTGCTTTGAACGATCCTCAGCTCGTGCCTGGCATCGTTGCCTCTACGCTCGGGATATTGGTGCGGTCTGACGATCCTACGCCAGGTCTGATCCAGTTTCTGCAAGGTAAGCGGATGTTACTGGTCTTTGACAGTTGCGAGCATGTGATCCAGACGGTAGCGGCACTGATCGAATCCATTTTTCAGGAAGCATCGCTCGTGCATATTTTAGCTACTAGCAGGGAATCGCTACGCGTTGAGGGCGAACATATCCATCAGCTTTCCCCTCTGCAAAGCCCTCCCGATGATCCAGGTTTGAGCCTCGCGCAGCTGCTCAGCTTCCCCGCGGCCCGACTCTTCATCGAGCGGGTCGCTGCGAGTGGTCGGCCGCTTCAATTAGACGAAGGCGACGCCACGTTCATTGGCGAAATCTGTAGGCGGCTCGACGGAATAGCGCTTGCGATCGAACTTGCAGCCGCGCGAGTTGCTACGCACGGGATCCAGGAAACGGCCGCACTCCTTAACGACCGGTTTCGACTGCTATGGAATGGGCGACGCACAGCTCTGCTGCGTCATCAAACGCTCGGTGCTACGCTTGACTGGAGTTACGACCTCCTATCCGAGCGAGAGCGCGCTGTTCTTCGTAGGCTCGCTATTTTTGTCGGCATTTTCACGCTGGACGCGGCACGGTCAGTTACTACATGCGAAGATATCGATGAAAATGACATCGTCGGGGCCGTCGCCAGTCTGGTATCCAAATCGCTGGTGACTGTGGATAGTACCGACCCGACGACGCGTTTCCGACTGCTTGATACCACGCGGGCGTATGCCCTAGAAAAATTGACGGGTGGCGGCGAGGAAGCGCGAACGGCGGAGCGACACGCGAATTATTTTCTTGAAGTTCTCACGAGCGAGAACGGGACTTCGGTCGCCAGCCCTGATATCGGATATTCTCGTGTCGCGACGCTCTATCTCGCTAATATAAGGGCGGCGTTGGAGTGGTGCTTCTCCGAACGCGGCGATCATGCATTAGGCACAGCGCTTGCGGTGGCTTCGATCGGCATATTCTTGGAACTGTCCCTGTTGACAGAATGTCATCGTTGGACCGAAGAAGCCATCAGGACAGGTGGAAGCTCCATTCTAGGAACCAGGCGCGAGATGGAATTGCAGTCTGCCTTTGGTTTGTCGCTGATGTTCACGCGCGGTAACACCGAGCAAGTGCGAAATGCTCTTGCCAGGGGTCTTGTAGTTGCCGAGGGACTTGTCGATCTTCATCACCAACTCCAACTGCTTGGAAGGCTCCATATTTTCCATGAAAGAATTGGAGATTATCGCAGCGCCCTGATGTTTGCAAAACAGGGAGAAGCTGTTGCTGCAGAACTCGCTGATCCGATGGGCATCGCAGAGGCACATTCCGCGCTCGGAATTTCGTTCCACCTTGAGGGGAACAACCCTGCAGCTCACAAGCATCTCGAAGCCGCTCTGGCGGAGCCTCCGGTTTCAGAGCGCATCAATACGTTTCACTTCGGGTTCGATTTTCGTAATCGCGCCCAGATTGCGCTCGCGCGAACCCTTTGGCTGGAGGGTTATCCCGATAGAGCGGTCAAAGTTGCGAGGCAAAGCGTCGAGGGCGCGGAAACCTCTAATCACCCGGTTACCCTTTGTATTGCTCTGATCTGGGCGATATCGGTATATCTTTGGGTCGGCGATCTAAATGGCGCGGAAGAACATCTTGGTAGATTCAGCGCGCAGGCTGACAGGCACACTCTCGCGCCGTATCAGGCAGTGGCTCGTGGTGTTAAAGGAGAGTTGCTGATTAAACGGGGCAATCCCGAACTTGGTGTTCGATTGTTGCGGCGATCGCTCAAAGAACTGCATGAACGCCGATACGAATTAATGAGCACATCCTTTAACGGTGCATTGGCAGAAGGCCTCGCAATGACCGGGCAAATTCAATCATCATTGAATGTTCTCGATAGAGCTATCGCCACAGTCGAACATAATGGGGATATGGTTTATATGCCGGAGTTGTTGCGCCAAAAGGGCTCGATAATAGCCGCTTCGGGCGCTTCCGAAGTTGAGGAGCTCTATAAGAGGTCTCTTGAGTTAGCTGGCCGACAGGGCGCCCTGGCGTGGGAACTCAGGACGGCGACCAGTCTTGCTCAGTTCCAGGCTAACCAAGGTCGTCACGGCGAAGCGCGCAGGACGCTTCAATCTGTGCACGCTCGTCTCACCGAAGGCTTCCTGACCCCGGAATGTAAATTAGCAGAAAGCCTACTGGAAGAGTTCAATCCCTCCGTCATCCAACAAACTAGGGTTATTTGTTAGTCGAAGATCGGACCGGCGTTCGACCTCACTGGTGTGGAGTCAAAATATGCTCTCTTGTTATACAGTTCGTGGTCGATCAAAGAAGCTATGCGTGTCCTCTGCTAAGAAATCCGAAATTTCCTCAAAGAGTTGGGGCATTCCGGGATCATTTTCCAAGGGGATATGATTTTTTCCAGGAAGCGATACAAATCGGGCACCCGGTATGGCCGCGGCCATCCGACGGCTTTCATCAATAGGCACCATAAGATCATCTCGAACGTGGAGGACTAGCGTCGGTACGGACACGGACGGCAACAGATTCCGGATGTCAAAGCCACACACCGCTTCATAGTGCCGAGCGGCGTTTTCCGCAGAAAGGCTATTGCGTTGCATCTCGTTGAAGGCCTGAGCCTGTTCCTTGGTGGCCGTGGGCATCAGTTGCGACGTCATCATTTGTCGGAATGTAGGGTCTTCGGAAGTCCAGCCGTATCTTATTAGAGTAGCGACGGCGCGAAATCGATCAAGGTCTGCCGGCGTTGTTGAAGCTCTGTTGTACCGCCCGGTCGCGAAACCGCCGAACAGAATGAGCCGCGAGACGCGCTGAGGATTCCGCACGGCATAAGCGATCGAGACCGCGCACCCCTGAGAAAATCCAAAAATAGGAAATCGATTTAATCCCACAGCGTTCACGACGGCTTCGAAATCGTTAACCCAAGCCTCAATTGATAGTTCGCTGCTATCCCAATCCGACAGTCCATTACCCCGGGCGTCATAACGGATGAGGGTGTGTTGTTTGGTCAAACCGACGAGCATGTGGCGATAAAGAGGAAGCTCCCAATCAAGCTCCAAATGGTTGATCCAGTTTGCGGACTTGACCAAGGCGGGTCCGCTCCCTGCTAAAGAATAAGCCAACCGCACGCCATCTTTGGATCTGCAATATTTGATCTCCTGCTGAAACTTAGCTCCGGCGTCTTCGATCGGTGGCAGCCGGTCCTCCCGGTTGAGTTCGATAGCGTAGGCCTCGATCGGCTTGGAAATGTTTTTTAAAGAATGAATTCCGAGTGACCGAAACGAAAGATCGATTTTCCCATCTATCTGGTCAAATACAACGCCCGAGATACAGACTCCTCCAGGTTCAGCCATACCCTCCAACCTCGCAGCGATGTTCACTCCATCACCTAGAAGGTCATTCGCTCGGACCATCACGTCACCAAGGTGGATACCGATTCTAAACCTCAACGCCGCATTTTCACTCAACCCGGCTGCGGCCTCGCCTAACTTCAGCTGGACGCTCACGGAACACTCGACGGCGTCAAAGATGCTGGGAAATTCCGCGAGGACGCTGTCCCCGGCGGTATTCGCAACCCGGCCGCCGTGTTGCGTAATGAGATCATCCATAAGCAGCCGATATGCCGAAAGAGTTCGCATCGTGCCGGATTCGTCCGTGCTCATTAGCCGCGAGTAGCCCGCAACATCGGCAGCAAGGATCGCCGCAAGCTTTCTTTGAATGTGATCGCCTTCGCTCGCCAGATTAGTCGGGCTCACCATTTGAGTGGATCCCGCATCCCGTGAAAATGCATTGAACGCCTTCTTTCGGCGCTTCGCTGAAACGAAGCTGCCCTTATTAGAGAGGTGCCTTACCAACGAACGCCTGAAGGCGCGCTGGAAAGACGGCTGATCGTACCCCGGAGCTTCGTTGATGTTTTGTCGAAAACAATCGCTAATCGACGAGCAAATGTGTTTGGAGGCGCCGGTTATTGAAACAGCGTGGAGAGCACTATGATTCTAATTTCCGCCGCAAACAGAAGCCGGCATAAATTCAACACGAGAGCCAATTCCTGGTCGGACATTTATCGACACCTTCGGTCGGATTCGCAATTTGATCAGAATCGTACAATTCCGTCGTCCGCTCGGCGCATATTCTCGAAACTGCAGCTGAGATCAGAACATTTGAAAGACATCGACGGACGCAAGGAGGAGAGCGATCCTTGATCTCACGATGCGAAGCGCTCTCACCATTCGACGAATGCATCTGCGCAGGAAACGAAGGCGAACTGATCGTATCGGTCTGCAGCACAGAACATTTCGCAATGAACAGTCAACAAAGGAGAATTATCGATGGATCCGTTCAAAAAGCTCGAAGAAGTCAACCTGCGTCGCCGAAGTTTTTTTGGTACAGCGGCCATGACCATCGCTGCGGCCCAGTTCATCTTGAACGGATCCGCCCAAGCACAGCCCAGCAAGTCGAAGCTGGTAGGCCAGCGCGCCGTAAGACCGGGAGCCAACACGTCGTTCGCTTCCCTGAAGCAGATCGATGCTGGCCTACTCAATGTCGGATATGCCGAATTGGGCCCCGCCGACGGCCCTGTGGCCATTCTCCTGCACGGCTGGCCCTACGACATTCACAGCTTTGTCGACGTCGCGCCTCAGTTGGCGACCGAGGGATACCGGGTGATTATCCCTTATCTCCGCGGTTATGGCACGACACGCTTTCATTCGAGCGAGACAGCCCGGAACGGTCAGCAGTCGGTGGTTGCTCTCGATATCATCGCCCTGATGGACGCGCTAAAAATCGAAAAGGCAACTCTCGCGGGGTTTGATTGGGGTGCGAGGACAGCCTGCATTGTCGCGGCATTGTGGCCCGAGCGCTGCAAGGCGTTGGTTTCCGTCAGTGGGTATCTCATCGGCAGTCAGGAAGGCGGTAAGGCGCCTTTACCGCCAAATGCCGAGCTGCAATGGTGGTATCAATATTATTTCGCCACCGAACGCGGCCGGGCCGGTTACGACAAATACCGACACGATTTTTCGAAGCTAATCTGGCAACTTGCATCGCCGAAGTGGGACTTCGATGATGCCACGTTCGATCGCTCGGCGTCCGCTTTCGACAATCCGGATCATGTCAGCATCGTGGTTCACAATTATCGGTGGCGCCTCGGCCTAGCCGAGGGCGAAGCGAAATATGACGATCTGGAAAAGCGACTGGCGGCGTCTCCTTTGATCACGGTGCCTACCATCACCCTCGAGGGTGATGCCAATGGAGCGCCACATCCCGAACCATCTGCCTATGCGAAAAAATTCTCCGGCAAATACATGCACCGGACCGTCAAGGGCGGCATCGGACACAATCTTCCTCAGGAGGCTCCGCAGGCGTTCGCTAGCGCGATAATCGAAGTTGCCGAAATTTGATTGGATGCTAGCCGGTGTTCGACCTGCGGATGACCGCTCGTGATCCGCGGGTCGAACACCCCAGCCAACAATTTAAGTTGGCAGGGCCGATCGAGTATTGCAAAGAATATTGTCAGTGGAATTTGGAAAGGGCACTTCCCTTTCCGGATGCAGCGTTGCTGGGCCAAAATATCGCCCGTTGATTGATGTGCAACCAGTTAGGTGAGTTTAATGCGTGACATCGACAAGCGAGGGTCTCACTCGACGCTGTTTACGCGAAATGCCAGCGCTTACTCGCTCAAATTCGTCGGCGTGCTCTTGGTCATCGCTGCTGTAGCTTTGATCGCGATCGTGCCGTTCGCCATCGCAGTTGTAAGTGCCATGGCGCCGGTCACCCATTTCTCAACGATTCAGGGCATCAGAACCGATACGAAAGGCGCGGCGCCAGACTCGGCCGCCACACCGGGAGAAAGGTAATGCGCATAGAATCCGATCAAGGAACCATTCCTTTGATCGTCCCGCGTTAAGACCCCTTGGTGAGGTCGAGCATGCAGTTTTTTTGCTCGCCACCGTGATCTACGCGAGTGAGCCGAGCAAAGCGACGCGCTTTGATGCAGCGCCATGGGTCACTCCGACGGTTGTCTAATGATTGTTAATAGCAGAATTAGATCCAACGTGAAAGGAATACGCGATGAACCAAATCGAATCGAAAGCGGTAGTGAGCCGTGCCGAAAAAGTACTCTATACGGCGAAAGTCCATACCACAGGTGGCCGGAACCACGGCATCTCCCGCAGCTCGGATGGTCATCTTGACCTCAGGCTTTCGACTCCTGGAACCGCAGGGATTGGTACCAACCCAGAGCAGTTGTTCGCCGCCGGCTGGTCGGCGTGTTTTGAGGGTGCCATGGGGCTCGCGGCTCGAAAATTGCACATCGATCTTCCGGACGACACCGCCATCGACGCCGAAGTCGAGCTGCATGTTGCCGACGGCGCCTACTTCCTGCGAGCCCGCCTAAGCGTCAGCCTGCCGGGCCTGGAGCGGGAGGTAGCTCTGGCCCTGACAGATACCGCGCACCGGACCTGTCCTTATTCGAAGGCCATACGCGGTAACGTTGATGTCGAGATTCATCTCGTTTGATCGGATCTGCTATCAGACATCCTCTATTTCTGTTGCGCCAACCCGCGACCGTTTGCTTCGGCTCACATCTGCGTGCCGGGCGCTTCATAAAAGTGCATTTCGTATGATCGAAATCGAAGACAGCGACTGCAAATGCTAAGGCAAGAATCAACAATTTCCTGCTTAAAAATGCAAGCGCCGACGAGGTACGCCGCTAATCTGGCTGTTATCAAATAGCAGGGGCAAGCATATGCAGATCACAAGCAATCATACGCCGAACAGCAAAAGAAACTCCGCAGCTGTGGAAATCGACGAGGATCGGGCGGAAAATTCAGATGAATTTCTTTTGCTGCAAGAAATGGCGCACCGGATCAATAACGAACTGACTTCGACAATTGGCATCATTTCCTGTACTATCGAGCGTTCTCGCAATGACAATGTCAAGATCGCTTTGACCGAAGTGATCGAGCATTTATTTGATCATGCACGCGTATATCGCGCCTTGCAGATGCCCTCTTCAAACAGGTGGATCGACGCAGCCGCGTACATGCGGGAGCTGTGCCAATGCATCAGTCGCGCGAAGTTGCGGCACAGTGCAATTGAACTCGTGCTCGTCGAACATCCTCTTCAGCTCAGGGCGGCGCAGTGTTGGAGACTGGGCTTGATCGTCTCCGAGCTTATTACAAACGCATCTCGACATGCGTTTACCAACGATGGCGGAACAATTCGGATCGAATTGAGAAAACTGGGAGCCAGTGTTGAATGCCATGTAACAGACGATGGCTCCGGTCCCGATGCGGTTCGCCCAGGACGAGGCCTTGGCATTATTCAGCAGCTTGCGCGCGGGCTTAACGGCAAAATCCGTCAACAGTTCGGAAAAAAGGGGGCGTCGGCGATTTTGTCCTTCCCGATTGAACCGCCGTCCCAGGCCGGCTGAAGAATACTGACGGTCGACACATGGCGGCAGCCGTATGACGGGCTGCTTTGGTGAAACGGGAGAACTTTGTGATCGAACTGCTTTCAAATGTCATTACGGCGCACGGCGGTTTGAAGCGGTGGGGTAGATTCTGCAAGCTGGAAGCAACGGTCGTTTACGACGGCGCCCTGAGAGGGATGAGGGGCCTTACGCAGGAACTACAGGCGCGCGAGGTCGCCGTTTGGTTGCGGCAACAACGCTCTACGCTCGTCCCCTTCGGGGATCCCGATTGGTATTGTGATGTCTCGTCGGACCGGGTGGTCATCTTTAGCAGCAACGGGGTGGTCGTGGCCGACCGTGATCACCCCCGCGGTTCATTTCCCACTCATGATAAGATCACGCCATGGGATCCGTTGCACCTCGCTTATTTTGAAGGCTATGCTCTCTGGACCTACCTAAACACGCCTTTCCTCCTCTCGATTCCAGGGGTTGAAGTTTCGGAGATCCAACCGTGGACCGAGCGTGGCGAAAGATGGCGAGTTTTGCGCGCGCGATTTCCAGAATCCGTAGCCACACATAGCCCTGTTCAAGAGTTTTTCTTTGGTGAAGATTTGTTGCTTCGGCGTCACGACTACAGGATTGACGTTGCCGGAGGTCTTGATGTCGTACAATTGGCTTTCGATTATATCGAAGTAGCTGGCGTTCGAATTCCGACGAGGCGTAGAGCTTACACTAGGGGGGGCGATGGCGGGCCCAGGCTTGCTCCGTTGATGATGTCCATAGACATCAGCGATATACGGCTTTGCGCATAAATAGGTCGGCGCAGCATGACCTTCCGTGGTACAAATACATCGGTGGCTGTTGCATCACAGATAGCGCTCGAAACGTTCAGGTCGGATCGGGGTTGCGGCGGAGCCGATCGCGTGCATCCAGGACAAAGATTCACAGAAAGCGGTCACGGCGTCAACATCCCCGGGAACATCGGCGTTGACCTTCCTGCTCGCCGTTGCTCCAAGTGGTAAGTGCGATTGCGAAAACGGAAAGCACAGTGGGAAGCAGCAGAGAATATAAGCCAAACTGGAATTCGCATATGGCCCCGAAGCCGCAACCGGCGGTAAACCCGACGAGAGATGGCCAGGTCTTACTGGCGCGATTGCGGGCCTCGTCAATCGCTTCACGATCAGCTCGATACAGCACGGTGCCGACATCCAAGATGAAATGCGTCATGTTTGTCGTCATCACAGCTGTACCAGGCGCTCCCTTGATTGATATCTGGACGAGAGCATTCTGAACGGCCATGGCTGAAACGCCGAGCAGTCCGCCAACTAAACGAATTTTTGATGTAGCATCGACCGGTCCACTCTCAACAAGAGAGAGGAATGCGGCAAGAAACAAAAACTGAAGCAAGAGCAAAGGCCGAAGCGACGCATATCCCCTCGTCTCCAACATCCCCGCGAAGACCTTTGCCACGCCGAGCAACAACAGAAATACTGGCACAGACAATATCGCAGCAACCTGTGCCGGCGCGCCAGCGGCGACGTGAGCGGCCAAAATGACGAGGTTGCCGGTGATGTGAGCAGCGAATAGGCCGCCGAAGCCTAGATAAGTGATGACGTCCAAGCTTCCCGCGATTAGGCTGAGGACGGCTGTCAGCAATTGTAGACTAAACAAGGAGTCTGCGGTCAGTGCGCGGATCTTAAAGGTACTGGTTCGCAGCGGCACGCCTGGCTCCTGTTGTGAAAATTATCGTACCGGCTCGCCAATTGTACGGTAGAAAACGTACGATCCAATCCACTTGCATGAGATGCCAACAGCAACTCCGATCACTGTGTCGATTGAGCGCAGCAACGGTTGCTGCCAGCCGTTCTCAGGGCTTATGGCTGCCACCACCAACACAACGGCGGTCGTAATTCCGGTCAAGGCGATGTCGCTCCGCCGATCTATCAGCATCATGACCACGGTTCCGACCCCGATCAGGATTGCTATGGCCAATGGTGTAGATGGGAGAAACATCAAGTAGGCAAAACACAGCGCGAAGCTGACCGCGGTCGCAATTAAGCGATTTAAGCCGGCTAACAAGCTGCTTGCACGAGTCTCCCTGAAAACAAATATGGTAGCCACGACAGACCACATGCCCCCCAACAAATCGTCGGATCTATTTACAAACGTCAGGAGGATCCATGCTGCAACGGTATAAGAAAGCCAGCACGCGATCGTCACGTCAAATACGTAGGCAACGTCCCACGGTGTGAGTTTCTTCATCGTCGTACTACGCTCCAGAAAGACCGGCCCCGATCATTCGCGCAGGGTCTATGATTTGATCGAAGCGGCTTGCATCGATGAAGTTAGTCTCGATTGCAGCTTCCCTCAGCGTCAGACCCTTGTCATTTGCCAAATGCGCGATAGCGGAGGCTTTGTCGTAACCGATGACGGGGCTTAACGCGGTCACCAGCATGAGCGAGCGATTGAGCATCTCATCGATATGTTTTCGATTAAGAAGCGTTCCCTCTACTGAAAAACGCTGCAACTTCTCGCAGGCGTCGCCGAGTACACGCGAGGAATGGAGAAAGTTATTGATGATGATCGGTCGCATCGCATTGAGTTCAAAGTTTCCCTGGCTGCCAGCGAACGCAACCGCGTTGTCTTCGCCAATTACCTGAATGCATACCATCACCATGGCCTCGCACTGGGTCGGGTTGACCTTGCCGGGCATGATGGATGATCCGGGTTCATTTTCGGGTAAAAGCAATTCGCCGAAGCCGCAACGTGGGCCAGATGCGAGCCAGCGCATGTCGTTGACGATTTTCATCAGGGCGACAGCTAATCCTCGCAGTGCCGACATAGCCGCGACCATTGCATCTAGCGATCCTTGCGCTGCGAACTTATTGGGCGCAGTGACGAAAGGACGGCCGGTTAACTCTGCGATCTTAGCCGCGATCTCCCGGCTGAAATTCGGCGGCGCATTCAAGCCGGTGCCTACCGCCGTGCCGCCGGCCGCGAGCTCAAAAAGCGTACCCTCGGAGGCGCGGATCCGGGTTATTGCGTCGCGCATTTGCTGCGCATAACCTGACCATTCCTGCCCGACCGTGAGCGGCACGGCATCTTGCAGATGTGTTCGCCCGGTCTTGACAACGTCCATCCATTCCACCGACTTGGCTTCAATGGTACTTGCCAGCGCTTCTGCGAATGGAAGCAGGTGCTGCTCAAGTTCCTGCACGGCGGCGATGTGCATCGCAGTGGGAAACGTATCGTTCGAGGATTGTCCGAGATTCACGTCATCGTTTGGATGTACCGGCGACTTGCTGCCAATTATGCCGCCGAGAAGCTGGATCGCACGGTTCGACAGGACTTCGTTGACGTTCATGTTGGATTGCGTGCCAGATCCCGTCTGCCAAACATATAGCGGAAAGTGGTCGTCGAGTTTGCCAGCGATGGCCTCGTCAGCGGCTCGCACTATGGCGTCCGTCTTCCAGAGCGGGAGGCGGCCGGCCGCAGCATTGACTAGCGCAGCCGCCTTTTTTACGTAGCCATAAGCATGGTAGACCGCTTTTGGCATGCGGTCATCGCCAATTGAGAAGTGAACTAGGCTGCGCTCCGTTTGGGCGCCCCAATAGCGGTTGGCCGGGACGTCGATAGCGCCCATAGAATCCGTCTCGCGTCGTTTGCCGACCGCGTCAATGCCGATTGGCAGATCGCGCACAACAGTTGAAGACAGAGCGGTCACGGTGGATGATTGAGCGGACATGATAGAGCCTCTCTTAGTTCGATGGAATTTGTTGCTTGGAACTTTCGCCCCGACAGGTTGCTTCAGGCGTTCCGTCGGGGCGCGGTTTGGCGAAAACTCAGTAACGGGGAGTGTAGAGCTGCTCTTCGATCCAAGCCCTAACGTCCAGCGGCCGCTTTACCTGGGCGAGGCCCTTGTCGAATATGAACTCTGCGACCCGCGTGGCCGTCGTGACTTCCATCTCAAGAATATTTCTCTGACCTGGGAACAGCATGCCCTTTGCGCGTAGATCAGGCCCGACTTGATCGGCGCTAGCTTCCGCAGCGGCGACAAAGCAGGCGTCAGTGATTCTCCGCGGCCGCGTGGCGTAGATTGCGAGCGCGACGGCCGGATAGACGTAGAAATTGTTTGCCTGTCCAGGATGGAAAACCTCGCCATTCAGGTGAACGTCAGGGAACTGGACGCCTGCGGCATATAGCGCTTTCCCTTTCGACCAGCTGTAAGCCTGCTCGGCGGTGCACTCGGCTTTGTCGGTTGGATTGGATAGTGCGAAAATGACCGGGCGTTTGTTGAGGCCGCTCATTGCTTCCACGATTTCCTTCGTGAAGGCGCCGGCCTTGGTGCTCACGCCGATTAAGACGGTCGGCTTGAACGTTTCCACGGCTTTTAGCAATTCCTTTGAAGGCGGGGCACGGTGTGCGTAAACCCTTTGCGCATCAGACAGGTCGCTGCGGCTTGGTTCCAAAAGACCGTTGATGTCGAACATTGAGATGCGGGACCGCGCGTCTTCGAGCGAGAGGCCTTTGGCTTGAAGAGCTTCCACGATCATGTTGGCTATGCCGATGCCGGCGGAGCCTGCGCCCAGGAAAAGTATGCGCTGCGCCTCCATTGGCTCTCCCTTTATTTGCAAAGCCGTAATGAGACCCGCGATCGCAACGCTCGCGGTGCCTTGAATATCGTCATTAAAGCAGAGCACTTTCTCACGGTAGCGCTCGAGGATGCGAATCGCGTCGGTACCTTTCCAGTCCTCGAAGTGAATACAGCAGTCTGGAAAAACCTCCTGCACCGCCTGCACGAACTCCTCTGTAAGTTCGTCGAGCTCCTTTTCCGACGGCGGTGCATCTCGCAATCCGAGATACAGGGGATCTGCACGAAGTGCCTCGTTTGTGGTACCAATATCGAACAGCACGGGAAGCAGGCAATCCGGGGGGATGGCGGCGCAAGCCGTATAAAGCTCAAGCTTGCCGATCGGGATACCCATGCCATTTGCACCGATATCGCCGAGCCCGAGAATACGACCGCCGGTCGACACGCAGATGAATCGGATATCGCGTCTGGGCCAATTGCGGAGCACTTCCGCCATGCGGCCCTTCATGGTGCGATCAATATACATGCCCCGGCTACGCCGGTAGATATGTCCAAACGCGAGACAGGCGTCTGCGACGGTGGGGTCGTAGGCGATTGGTAGAAATCTCGCAGGATCGGACATCAGCGTACGATAGAACAGCGTCTCGTTGCGGTCGGCGAGAGCTCCCAAATAAATGTAACGTTCGAGATCGGTGGCCTTTGCCTCAAGATGGCCCATCACACGCTCTAATTGCCGGTCCAGCGTCTCGACGGCCTGCGGCAACAGCCCCTCGAGGCCATATTTTCTGCGCTCTTCCTTGGTGAATGCCGTGCCCTTGTTTCGGATCGGATCGTCAAACAGGATTGTACCCGACTGAGAGCTATTATCCGTGACGGAATTTCGTGTCTGTAGCGCGGGGCTCATCGTGGTCTCCTCTGGTTGCTATAGCTCCATGGTTGACTACTAAGAGAGTTCCGGCTTGTAGAATTCGAACCTGTTTAACTTAATTGGGAGGTGGCGCTATCAGAGGGGCCGCCATTGTCCGGGTCGGCTCCAGCAGCATTTGTTCGCAATCCTGCTGACGGCATAGGGGCCTCTCAGAGACCAAGATCGTGCAGTGACGGATACCCGTCGGGCCGTCGACCAATTAACCAACGGAATTGCCGTTCGCATTCCTTGATTGGCCTATCGTTGATGCTCGCAATGCGGCGGCACATCAAGCCGTCGTCACTGAATTCGCAATTTTCATTACCATAACTGCGAAACCACTCGCCGCTGTCATCGCACCATTCGTAAACGAAGCGCACCGCGATACGGCTTCCTTGAAAGGTCCAAACTTCCTTGATCAGTCGGTAAGCGAATTCGCGTCGGAATTTAAGGCTCAAAAAAGTCTCGATAGCTTCACGCCCCAGCAAGCAACTGGTGCGGTTTCGCCAGTCGCTATCTTTGGTGAAAGCTTGCACGACTACGGCGGCTTTACGCGTGTTCCAAGCGTCCTCATCGAGACGTATCTTCTGCGCTGCGGTTTCAGCAGTGAAAGGAGGTACCGGCGCGAAGATCGATAGTGGCATGTTTTCTTGCACCTCGAACGGCCCTCGTTCTCATCGCTGCTCACGAGGTGGACATCGCGGTCGATCCCCGCATTGCCATCTGCGGCTTCCGAGACCGACGGAACCGAATTGCTCGATCGTAAATTAGACTCTGGTTTTGCGAGGTTGATTGAAGAAATATCGCAAATTTACAAGGCAGGGCATGACCCAATCCGCGGGCGGTTTTCTCCCCGGAGGCGCCGGAATAATCTGTTGCCGCGATATGGGCGATGGCATGATCGCCTAAAAATGTAGCATAACACGGCCCTAATCGAGATTGCTTTGATTTTGGGATAATTTAACCCTCATTTCTTTGGATAGTGCGTTCGGAATCTCCAATACGGCCGGAAGTGCCAATTACCACGAGGAAAAGCTTTGAACGATAGCCTCCTCTTCTTTGGTCCGTTCGAATTACGGCCGGCGGAGCGATTACTGGAAAAAGCTGGTGCGCGCGTTCACCTGAGTGATCGGGCCTTTGATATTCTTGTTGTACTGGTCGAGAGGTCCGGCCACGCGGTCAGCAAGCGAGAGTTGATCGCCCGGGTCTGGTCGGACGTCACCGTGGATGAGGGCAGCCTCCGATTTCACATCTCCGCGCTGCGCAAGGCTCTTAAGGATGGGAAAGAGGGCCGCCGATATATCGCCACACTTTCTGGCCGAGGCTATTGTTTCGTGTCGTCAGTTTCTCATGTCCGCGCACCGAAGTCGACGACGATTACGGTCCCGATTTTTGTGCAGCCACACAGGCTTCCTATGCGCTTGGCACGGATGGTGGGACGCGACGCCGCTATCGAAAAAATCGCGACCAAATTGGTAGCGTCGCGGTTTGTTACGATTGTTGGTCCAGGCGGGATTGGGAAAACAGCTGTTGTAGTTTCGGTTTCCCATTCTCTGCTGGCAGATTTTGAGGGAGCCACATGTTTTTTCGATTTGGCTATGTTGAACGACCCCAATTTATTGCCTAGCGCAATCGCATCAGCCTTGGGACTCATCATTCAATCGGACGATCCGGTCCCTGAACTCTTGTCCTTTTTTCGGGATAAGCGAATGCTATTGATCCTAGACAGCTGCGAGCACGTGATCGACACGGTCGCTAAATTGGCGGAGCGCATCGTTCAAGAAGCTCCGCGACTGCATTTATTGGCAACCAGCCGCGAGGCGCTTCGGGTAGAAGGCGAGCAAGTCTTTCAGTTGCCTCCGTTAGAAAACCCTCCCGACGACTGCCGTCTATCCGCGGCGGAGGTACTCAACTTTCCTGCCCCGCAGCTTTTTGTTGAACGAATTGTGGCTGGCGGACGGTTGTCTAAGCTTGGCGACGCAGATGCTAAACTGGTAGGCGAGATGTGTCGCCGGCTCGATGGACTGCCTCTCGCCATCGAGCTTACGGCTAGCCGGGTCAACGCCTTGGGCATCCAAGAAACGGCCGTGCTTCTTCACGACCGGCTAAGACTGCACTGGAAAGGTAGGCGCACAGCTGTAGGCCGCCATCAGACCTTAAGTGCCACGCTGGATTGGAGTCATGATCTTTTGACGGAGCGAGAGCGCTCCGTGCTCCGCCGGCTCGCTGTATTCATGGGAGTTTTTCCGCTCGAAGCAGCTCGTTTGGTCGCAGCAGGTGATGGCGTCGAGGAGGAAGACGTTGCTATGGCTGTCGAGGGACTCGTGGCGAAATCCCTTTTGACGACGGACCAGGCCGCACGGCTTCGGTTACTAGATTCTACTAAAGCTTACTCTTTACAGAAGCTCATAGAGAGCGGTGAGAGCAATACTGTCGCGCGGCGACATGCGGCTTATTTCCTTGAAATGCTGCAGCGGTCACGCGACGTGCACAGCGCAAACGAAGGCCTTGTCGGTTGTCGTCCGTACATCGGCAATATACGGATAGCTTTAGAATGGAGCTTTTCCGAACACGGTGACCTGCAGCTAGGAACCGCGCTTGCGGCGGCGGCGGCGCCGCTTTTCTTGGAAATGTCGTTTTTGACTGAGTGTAGTCGCTGGGCAGCCCATGCAATTGCCATGCTCGATGCTCCCGCCCGCGGGACGTTACAGGAAATTGAACTTCAAGGGTCGCTTGGTCTCTCGCTGATGTTTGCGGGAAGCGACAGTGATAGAGCACGAAGCGCTTTCGCGAGGGGTCTTGAAGTCGCGGAACACCGCCGAGATTTACCAAATCGGCTGAAGATGCTGGCCAGATTGCATCTCTTTGACTATCGTGCAGGGCACTTTCGATCCGCGCTCGAATTTGCCCGACGCAGCGCGATCGTTGCCCAGGAACTAGCGGATCCTACAGGCATTGCATTCGCCCATTCGCTTCTGGGGTTATCTCTCCATCATGACGAAGACCCGCTGGCGGCCCGTACACACTTGATGGCTGCACTGGTGGAAACGCCGGGCTCCCGTACCATGGACGCGTTCCAATTCGGTCTCGATTTTCGGACTCGTGCAGGTACCTGCCTTGCCCGAACCCTTTGGCTATTGGGCTATTCAGATCAAGCAACGAGGATTGCCAAAATCACGGTAGAAGACGCAGCGAGTGCTGGGCATCCTATCACGTTTTGCATTGCTCTCACTTGGGCATTGTCGGTCTTCCTCTGGAGTGGGGATTGGACGAGCGCCGAGGAAGGAATCGATCGACTCATCGCGCAGGCCGTCAGCCGTTCACTCGGGCAATATCATGCAGCTGGTCTAGGTTTAAAGGGCTGCCTGCTGATCATGCGTGGAAACGCAGAAACAGCGATCCAGCTTTTGCTAGATTCGATCGCTGATATGCGAGCACATCGATACGGACTGCTAATCGCATTATTCAATAGCACGCTTGCGGAGGGTCTTTTAAGGGTTGGCAGGTTCGCGGACGCGCTGGCGACCATCGACGATACCATTAGCCTGGTTGAAGAAAATGGAGACTTATTCCATTTGCCGGAATTGCTGCGTATCAAGGGCGTTATTCTAGCGTCGGAGCCGCAGAGTATGCTCGAGGCCGAAAATCATTTTAGGCAGTCACTTAAATTGGCCGCCCGATACTCAGTGCTCGCGTGGGAATTACGAACCGCAACGGCGCTCGCCCATCTGCTCACTAGTCAAAGCCGTTTTGAAGAGGCGCAGGGGGTACTTGCGCCCATCTTGGCGCGGTTTACCGAAGGCCATGAAAGCATCGACTATAAAGCGGCCAAGGGAATTTTGGACGAACTGACGAAAATGCTGAATTCTCAACCAAGCTAAGCGTCGAAAACTTGGCCATAAGGGTTGTTCCCAAGTTCCCCCTCAACGCGGCTCCGGTTCTGGTTTTTCGGGAACGCCGGATTATTGGCTTGCGACGATTGCCTGAGCATCGCGCACTCACATCGCTCACAAATTCTTACAACCGCTCAGATTCCATAACGGGCTATCCGTTGAAGCTAAGGCTATTGAATCGAGGCCGGGGCACCGGAAGGTGTCTCGGGACCGAGGACTAGAAACGTCCTGAAACATATCGCGCGAACGCGCCGGGCCTTAGGATGATAGCCATGAGCTTCATTGATGCATGTAACTCCGAAAAAGAGTCTAGAATAGAAAGTCAAATCGGCCAGAAACAGCCGTTTGAGCCGTTCAATCGCGATCAGACAGATATAAGTTTGGTGTTCGCACAGACCTCCCGCGATCGCGTAGATTTGCTTGAGCGACTCTCGATTGAGAGTATTCCAGGCGCTGACTTCCTAATCACACACATCGCGCGGAAGAAGGCCGGCCACGGTCTGACGGAGAATGCAGCGAAACGCGGATCATACGTTGCCTGTGTTCATCTGGAAAATCTCGATGCTCACGATATTTGGTGCGACGGGGAGCATGAATTGTCGGTCGCCCTCAAAGCCGGCATGATGCACATCAACGATATGCGACATTCCTGGCGAGCGGACATCAAAAGTCCATTTCATGTCGTAAATTTCTGTGTGCCTCAATCGGCCTTTGATGAGATAACTTCCGAGGAAGGAAGTGCGCCAATCACTGAGCTGCATTGTCCGATCAGTCTTGCGCGTACTGATGCCGTTCTTGCAAATTTTGCGATGGCGCTGCTACCGGCGTTGGCTAGACCGGACCAGACCAATCGGCTGTTTGCCGATCACGCGGCGCGGGCGGTCACTGCGCATCTGGCCAAAAATTATGGTGAAGTTGAGTTTCGGCCGAAATATGGACGCGGAGGTTTAGCGCCGTGGCAACAAAGGCGTGCAAAGGAATTGTTGCGAGAGAACCTTTCAGGGGACCTTAGTTTGCCGGAACTGGCGAGTGCTTGTCGACTGTCTGCCGGCCATTTCAGCCGAGCGTTCCGCGAAACGGTCGGATGCCCTCCGCACCAATGGTTGCTTTATCAACGTGTGGAGCGAGCGAAACATCTCATTCTCAATACCGACGAACCGCTATGTCAGATTGCGCTGGACACCGGCTTCGCCGATCAGAGTCATTTCACGCGGGTCTTCTCTCAGCGCGTTAAGACGAGCCCGGCGGCGTGGCGACGCGATCAGGGGCGCTAGGGGACGGATTAATCTCAGCGAAGGATCAAGAGTTCTGCGCGTGTCACGCATCGTCTGAATGTCATCCCCCATGACCATCGAGATGCAGCGAATGCAAGTGCGTCCCCCGGCCTTGCTCGCCTAGCGCAGACACTGGACCGGTGGCGCATCGCCATCGGTCCTTTTTTCACTAATTGGAACGGAACCCTCTGCTGGACGAGCGTCCGCCAAAGCAGCGTCCTTGCACAATGAGCTGGATCGTTCGCGAGGAACGGTCGCCATGTTCCGTGTCCTCCCGCCGGCTATTCAATGGCTTCGCCGGCGCGCATTGTAAAGGCGACGATGGCTAAGCCAAAGCGGGTATACGGTTATTATCCCGATGCGAAACGTTGGTGTGAAATCCGCAAGTGCTCTCGGCGCGGCGATAGTGTCGCCAGCCCCGTTCCTCGTCTTGCACTCGGCCTGTTCAGACGCTAAACGCCAGATGTCTTATTTAGCGACAGCGATCGAAGGTTTCTTCGTCTCAGGCTCGATTTCGACAGTCGCAGTCATACCGACTACAAGCCGGACATTCGGCGGGACGCGGTCAATGTGAATGTGGACGGGTACGCGCTGGGCCAAGCGAACCCAAGTGAAGATCGGGTTGACGGAAGCAAGCCCGCCATTCCCAGGAGTGGCATTTGGCACGACGATGCCTCGCGCCACGCTCTCGACGTGTCCTTCCAACACTTCTCTATAACCCAAGAGCCAAATTTTTGCGGACTGGCCCTCGTTGATTAGCCCAAGAGCGGTCTCTTCAAAATAGCCGCCGATCCAGAACGAATCGGAATCAACTAACGACAAGCCCGTCTGACCCGTCGCTATGTAGTCCCCCTTCCGCAGAAGCAGGTTGGTGATCCATCCGTTAACCGGCGAACGGATTTCAGTGCGTTCGAGGTTGATCTCCGCGCGCTTCAGGTTCGCTTGTTGCTCTCCAATGGTAGCCAGCGCTATGTTGGCGCTGGCTACATAGGTCTGCTGTTCCTCTGGCGTTGATTCCAGATCGCTCAGCTTCAACCGACGCTCCGCTTCCATTTTCTTGTTGTTGTAATCGGCGCGCGCCTGATCAATCGCAGCGTTGGTGAAGTCAACAGCCACCTTATAATCGCGGGGATCGATCTTCATCAGCACTTCGTCTTTTCGAATGAATTGGTTGTCCCTGACGGCGAGTTCCGTGACATGTCCAGAGACCTCGGGCGCCAACGTCACCACGTAGGCCCTAACCGTTCCATCGCGCGTCCAGGGCCGGCCCATATAAGCTTGCCAGAGCAGTGATGCGGCGGCGGCAGCTGTCATGGCCACCGCAAATGTTACAAGGATCGGCCACGAACGGGGTCGCCGTTGGATCGACCGGCGATCGTCTGCAGCAGGCTTTGCAGCTTCTACGGTAATCGGAGAGGAATTTGGAGCCGCTTGCGACATTTGCTTTGCCTATACAAAGATTTTGAGGTGGCCGATGATCGACACTATGGCTGTCAGAACGATAATAAATATCGAGAATTCAAAAAGCGCGGGATGCCAGATCGACCGGAACCAGCCGAGTTCAACGGCAAGCCAGCGCAACGTCATGGCGATCGAGAAGGCGAGTGCGATGAGCGGTACCAGCGGTGAAATGAACACCCCAAATAGATCGATTTCGACGAAACTCATGGGCGGCGGCTCTCGAAATATTCGCAATGAAGATTGACGGATTCGCCGATGGCAAGAAGTGCTGATCTCGCCCGCAGTCTTGAGGGGGTACCGGGATGTGTTGGCGAAACGGAAGATATTGCGTGATCTGCCGTGCAAAGAGCCTTGCGCAGGGTCGCCGTGTCGCCGGCGGTGAGGGCAGCCAGCATCTCAGACAATTCGATCTCAATGCGCCCATTCCGCAGGAGATGCCGCAGACGGATAATCTGAATCCCGACTGAAAGTGCCGCGATGAGATACGATTGTTGGCTCGATTCGACGTCTTCAGGCATTAACCTCAATCGCGAGTAGATCCGGCGTTGCCATTGGCCGATTGTCCAATCGCGGCGGCCCGCGGCGAGCAGCCTCAGATCTCGTATTGATAAGTCGGCAAGGCGCTTGGACCGTAAAAGCGGCGAGAGTTGAGGAAAAAGCATTAGTGTCACGACACCGAAGCCGCAACCGGTGAGGAGGTTTAGCGCGCTATTGAAATAATTTAGCGTATCGTACGCGATCTGGTTCGTGGGTGTAAGCAGGGGGATGAAAACCAAGGTTGCAGGTACAAAGTAGGGCGCCAGTGACGGTACGGTCGATAAGGCGCCGAGCGGCAAAAGGCTGATGCCGATGATCAAAGAAAAAGCCAAGAAGGTTTCGTGGTTGGGTAGCAACGCGAACTTCAAGACAGCGGCTACGATTGCGGCGAGGAGCGCGCCGAAACCGAGTCCCGAAGCGCTCATGTTAGATCCCTGCATTGGCGCAAAAGCCATGATCGTTATCGCGGTGAAGACGACGGCCAGCAGACCATCTTGCCACGCGGTCGCGATCCAAAAAATAATCGTGACGCCGACACCTAGAAATACCCTCAAGGCATTTGCTAGGGCAGGTAGCCAATCCGCGATCAACAAACCGAACGGCTGACTGAGGTCGCGGGCTTCACGAGGATCGCTCAAGAGCGTCAAGCCGTTGGTGGCGAGCGCAAGTCCGACCACCGTGCTCGCCGCATATTCTGCAGTAAGGCGCATCGACAGATCACATGGGCCGAGCCGAAGCAGGCTGCGAACAGCCCGTATGTCTTCCACGTATGGCGGAGTAATTGGTAGTTGCGGATTTCTGTCCGCCGTCCAAGCCGGCGGAAGTACATTTATTATCTTGCGCGTGGTGCGTTTGGCGTCCGTTGGCGATATACTGCGGAGGTGCGTTTCGAGATTCCGGGCGGCCGAGAGAGCCTTGAATAGCCCGTTCATTGCGGCACGCAGGACCCGCTGTCGCTGCAGCAATTCGGGCGACTCCCCAGCGGCCTGGCCTATGATTGGATCAAGGGCGGCCGTTCGCGCGATCAACGCACTTAGCTGCTTCGGATTGCCGGTGTGTAGTGAGCCGGTCTCGGTTAGAATTTGAACAAGATGTTCAGCTATTTCAGCGATTAATTGTGTGAGCAGGGCAGCAAGGCGCGCTGGCGATGTTCCTAGATCGGTGAGCCCGATGACAAGTGTCCCGCAAACGATCCCAACGCAGATTTCGGAAGCTCTTGCGACGGCAATGTTGAATACCTGATCGGGTGCACCGATGGACGTTCTCGCAATTATGATAATTGTGAAGCCGGCCAACAGGGCGGCGTAAGCGCCGAAGTTGCGCAGGAGCGACGATACGAAGCTGCAGGCCGACACCCAGAGAAGCATCGTAAGCAGAAAGGCTGTCCGGTTCTGTGGGAATAGCCCTGTTAGAACCACGGCAGCGAACGCGGCTATGGTGGTGCCAATCATTCGGAACAGCCCCTTTAGGAGAGAGGAGCCGAGGATGGGTTGGCAGACTGTACAGGCGGATGCTCCGGCCCAAGAGGGGTTTTCTAGCTGAAGGTAGAAAGCAAGGAATAATGCGAGAGAGACCGCCGTGGCTAGACGCGCGCCGAATAGCAACGCCGGAACGACGGATGCTGCTACGTTGGCGAAGCCGCCCCAATCACTCGTGGTACGAGCGACGGTCGACATTAAAGTCCTGATAAGCGATTGCAAAGGATTCGGAGGTGTAAGCATTCAGCATATTTACTTGCTGTCTTATCGGGTCTTTCAAATATAGATCTGTATTTGTTCAAAACTGATCGGGGCTCGTTCGTTTGGAGTTCCATAAGTAGTCTGGCCGACCAACTGGCGACACCGTCGGCCGGGGTTTACGTGATGAGAAGCGCAGCCACCTTGGTCCTGTTGGACGCCTGCCCATTCAGGTAGCCGGCGCCTCGCTTTTGATTACAGCGGATGTACCAAGCTCGTTGGTACCCTTTCCGTGATGTTCATTACAATCAGAATGCCAGCACCAGCGGCGACTTCCAATTATGAGGTTTATGGCCGCGTCCGCGTCGCCTTCAAGGCCGCTCGTTTCGTTCGCCTTCGGTTCCCTGCCAACTCTGCGCCGCTTCGCGGTGCCTGCGGGCCGCCTTTGAACGCGCCGCCACGACCAACGTTGGGGTGGGCTCACAATCGAAGGAAACAACATGACGACCGAAACCACCACCAGCCGCCCGACGCATCGCATCTTCGCGGTGACCAAAAATGGCAAGAAGAAGTTCTGGCAACCGATCGGCGCTCTCTGGGCGCATACCGGCGGCAAGGGCTTCAACCAGCGGCTCGACTATGCCCGCGAGGTCGTTCTCGACATCATGCGCTCCGAACGCAGGGGCAAGCCGGAGCTAGCCGGGCAGCTACCGCTGTTCTGATCCCGCCGGGCGGGACGCCGCGCACGTTAGCATGCGCTGCCTCTTGCGCGACTAGGGTGACAAGTTGCGCCGCGTCGGTACGAAGCGGATATTGCGCAGAGTTGTGAGCGCGTTCTGTCGCTCGACCGAGCCTTCCGGATATTGCGGCAAGGCTGTTCTGATCCGCGCTTCGAGGGCGCAAAGTTCGATCCGTGTCAGGCGCGCCATTCAGAATACTGCGACGAACCGCGAAAGTCAGTATGTCTTGAGCACGATGAGTTCGCCCGTATCCGCGCGGCTCTTTGCGGCGAGTAAAATTTCTCTCATCTGTTTGACCACTACAGGTTCCAGCGCCTCGATCTTCGCTGCAATTTGCGGGTCGAGAATGCCGTTCCGGCCATAACGGCCGCGCACATCGCCTGCGTGGCCCAGGATGCGGTCACGCGTGCGTTGCGCGATTGCCTCGTTGTCGAGCCAATCTGCCATGAGGTGCCTAGTCGAATACAAGGTGAGGTCGGCGCGGGTCAGTATCAGCTTCTTCTTCACGTACTGCCAAGCCTTGCTGAGTGGCTGGGACCAGCGGATCGTGCCATCCTTTTTTCGGGTGTAGGCTTCCCACTCGGGAAAAAGCCGCTCCTCTTTCTGGTCCAGCAAGTCCTGCATTCGATCCAGCAATCCGAGTTCAATGAGAACGGGGTGTATTGGAACGACGCGACCGGCGGCATTGGTCTTGAGGTTACGCAGGTCCTTCACGGCCACGCGTCCGTTGCGAGCGTCAAACGGTCTCATGTCGAAGTAATAGAACGCGCCGTCGGTGCGAATGTCGGCGCACTTGAGCTGGCCAACTTCGCCTGGACGCATGCCGGTGAGGACGCAAATGAGGAATCCCCAATAGATATGCGACTGCACGAAATATCCGCCGGGCTGCCACACATGCACGCGGTTCTTGCAACCGGTGAACAGCGGCATTCGTAACAACTTCAGCAATTCGTCGTCATCAAAAGCGTCGCGCGGCAGCGGCGCCAAATTATCGGGGTCGATGCATACGAATTTGGGGCGGGCGCCGGAATAAAGCTTCTCGGCAATGGCGAAATCGACGAATTTATAAAGGCCGGCCCAGTAACGGCTCTTGATGGTCGTGGTAGTCACACGCTCAAGCTTTGACCATTTGGTATCCTCGGCGTATTTATAACGCTGGAACAGGGTTTTGGAGAACTTGCGGGGGATGTTGTCGCGGTTCGGTATGTCCGGAAGCGCTTCGTCGAGCAGGTTCCATTGCGCGTCCGTCAACTCGTTCATGCGAGGGTCTCCGAGAAAGTCGACCGCAAACTGGATAACCGGCTCTGCTTCGCCACGGCCCTTCACCGTGTGCTGGCGCTTGCGATCCAGAGGTTTTAGAAATTCGGTGAGCACGTCCGACATGCGACGCGAGATGCTTTCGGCGGTCGCGCTCGACTGGGGAGACGCCGCTAGGTCGCGGACTGGCACGAGTGAGCCCGCCTGCGGCGGGGGAAGTTGCGGAAGCCGCTGGGCGATCGCATCCTGTATGAGGCGGTCGATCATCGCGACGGGGTCAAAGATCTGCGCCTGCGCAGGGACTACTGACGTTGCCGTCCAACCTTGTTTGAGCGCTTCCGTCGCGTCTACCCGACCGACCTCATAGGACCGGCGGACGGCCAGACCCTTGATATTATTTTCGGCGAGCTTGTTCTGGTCGACGAAGTCGACCCAAAGCGATGGCATCTTGGGGAAGCGCATCTGGTAGGCGTAGCCGCGCTCCTGGACACGCGTCAGATAGCGCCTGACTTCGTGCTCGAAGGCGCAGCGTTCGGCAAGCCGTCGCTCGTCGGTTGGCGTGCCCCTTTCGACATGGGTGCCCAGTCGTGCTTCCAGCACGATGCCCAGGCTTTCCAGGTCGGGAGCCTCAATCAGCTCCATTACCCATCCGAGGTTGTCCACCAGCCGTCTCCGTGCCTCACCATAGTTCCCCGTCCTTAGGCTGACACGGAGGAGGGGAAGCCGGAAGAGTGATGCTGCCTGTTTCCCCAACCGGATTTGCAGGAAATAGCGACCGTCGCCACGCCGGGCGAGGTAGGAAGGGCGAGCCATATTGGCCTTTCCGTGGGCGGCTCGGGTTGAGACATCCAAATGAGATGTAACACCGTCGTTTCCGCTACCACATTCCAGCCAAACCATTGGCAATCAACGACTTTTTGCTTCACTTTTGGGCTTGGCAGCTAGTCCCTCTCTCGCTACCAATAATATCAACAACTTATCTTTTATTTGGAAGCGGCCAAATTGCTCGCACCACGTGCCGCACCACGTTCTCGGCGGTGTATCTGCAGTTAAGATAATTCTGAGCTCATTGAACGGAGGCGCGCAGATCATCTTGCGTCATGAGTGAACACGAACAATATCCGGCACGCACTTCCTCTTAATCATCGGGTCCCAGGTTCGAGCCCTGGTGCGCCCACCATTCCTTCCAAGAAATCAATGACTTAGGACTCCGGTCATTTCGCGTCAACGCCACGCATTTGTTGGGGTCACAGCAGGGTCACGAATTGCCTTTGATTACTAGGATTTGATGAAGGCAAGGCTCTCAGCCTGTGGAACAGGAGGTCGGTGGTTCGAGCCCACCCAACTGTACCACTTTTCAATGGCTTAGCCGGGCGCCCGAAATTTTTGGCTCTTTTTTGGCTCACCTACGCGAAAGCTGCATCAAGAGAATAATTCTATCTCCGCTGACTGCAGCGCCGTTTGTGCTGGGACTGCTCAACGAAGCTCCGGAGAGTGATATCCGGATGTGACCAACACCTGCAATACCGCGCTGGAGGAAACCCAAATCAATCGGTCAAGCGGGCGCGGCAAGCGCCATAACTCGCTGTACACCGGCCGGTTGCTACAGACCGTCGCCGATTAAGGCGCGACGAGAAAGAACGTGAAAGCTCAAAGTGGGAAGCCGCACGCGGTTATTCGAAATGATCTCGTGGAAGTGCCGGGAGCAAGTTGCTGATATTTCCGCATCGCAATTAGCCTTCAAGGTAGCTAGGTGCAATGGCCTGCCAAGCAGCGACTTTGCACGCTGGGAATCAATCACGAACCACTGCACCGGCGCGGCACAATCCAGTAACGCGAACCAGCCTGTTCGACGGCCTATCGCTCTGATGCCCTCGACATCATCAAAGGACAATTCGAGGATCGAACTGGCGCTACGGTGAGCATTCGACTTCACCTGGATTAGGACCTCTTCATCCGCGGCTTGAGCGTTTATGTCCGGATGACCTTTCGCATTGATCGCCAGGATGCGCCAGCCCAGCCGCATGATCGTATGGGCGAACAGCGCTTGCATGCGGTAGCCAAACTCGGCGTCGCCGGTTCTTTGGCGGAGGGCTGTGAGGATGACCTCAGTTTCCTGGTTCATGTCTATCAATATGCGGACCCGACACAGGATCGAAGTCGTTGACAACCATCGTCATATACTCGTCGCGATCGAAATGGGAATCGAGGTGCGGGGAGAACTTCTCCCGCTCGTGCGAAGCTACGATTAACTGCGCATGCTCGGAAGCGCGGCTCAGCTCTTCAATCAGCATTCCTACATGAGAAGTGTCGAAGCTTTCGGACGGGTCATCGATCAGCAGAAGGTCGAGCTCTAATATCTCGGGATGAAATCGCGAGAAAACAAAGTATGGGACAAGGTGAAGGGCCTTGAGGGCCTGCCCATTCAAGACATTCACCGGATGGTTTTTGTCCGGCTTGCGCTTCTGCGCCACCCTGAGTTCCAGGTGTCCAAGCCGCGCAGGATCGTGATATACGCGAACTAATTCGAAAGAGCGTTGGTGCGTGAGCCGTTCGTATACGACGCTCAGTAGATCATTAAGAGGCGGGATGGCCCTATCGAGGGCGTTCTTGAACGCCGTTTCTATAAGCTGCTTCAGCCCGTCTACCTGGTACAAGAAATCCTGCTGGTCTCGGAATCTTTTGTGAGCCTCCTCCATTCCGTCTTCTAATTTCGCGTCGAGTTCGACGATCTGGTTGCGATGGATGTGGTACTGACGCTCTTGCCTGTACTCATTGATGCGCCGCTGCAGTTGCTTGGTCGAAGCTTCCGTCGCATCCGTTTTGGAGCGAGTAAGAGCCAAGTCCCGTCGCAGCTTGGCGAGATAGGCCTCCATACTATCCAGCGTATTGTCCTTGACGTTTCGGCCGGTCGTCACGGCGGCTGCGGCGAGTGCTTCATCGAGCTTGCTTCGCGCCCGTTTGACGCTCGATATCTACGGGCATCTTTTTCCGCAAGCGGATGACAGCGAAGAATTGGCGGCTGCCGAACGGGCGCTTTTGGGGTGATCCTCATACACCGATTTAGAGCGCTTATGACCTGAACCGCACAGTTCGCGCGCTTAGAGGTTCGATGCCCGTGCAGGTACATACTTCTTCGCGGCACCAGCGTATTTTTGGGCCCTCGTAACATCTAGGTCGTTCAGTTCGTGTTTGAACAGGATTTTGGACGCATTTGCGAGTTGCCGGACCGTAGTGTTGCTGTGGATCTCTACCAGCCCGACGAGTGGACGCATAGCGCCGCGATATTCCCGTTTTGGGGAGACTTTGCGCGGAGACATATTTCGATCTGCACTGCGTGAAAGTCTTCGCGGTGGTTTTCGTCAGTATCCAGCACTGATATGATGCCGATCGGCGCATCAGGCACGACCGGCTCGGACGCGCTACGGGTACTCCGGTCCAGCCCGGACCAGAACAACGGGAGAGAGACCGTTTATAATAGTACCGGAGTGCTTCCAAGGTTCACGTTCGGTTGAGGTACAAAATCTGCCACCGAGATCATTTCTGGTGCGCTCATTTGCATCTGCATAAATCGTGCAGTCGGCCTCAAAGAAGCCAAGCGAATAGCTTGCGCAATGACAAGTGCCCCAGCTGCCGCGCCCACAAAGGGCACAGAGGTGCTGGCTTCAGCGAAACTTACCACGCCGCACTGCCCAATGTCCTTTTCGAGGTCGATGTAAGCCGCATTGTGAGAGCGCTCGCTGAGCTGGTTGCTCTCTGGGGAAGTTTCATCCCAAAGGTCACTTGCGATATCTCCCTTGGCGATGACGCGTAGTTGAATGCCTTCAAAATCGTGCGGGCCGTGCCCTAAGCCCGCATCGATCATATAGTCGAAGCCACGCTTTGCCATGATCAGACGCGGTTTAACGCGATCGAGGCCGCTCAAAAGGATGGGTGGATCATCGGGGAATAGACGGATATCGCCTTGATGGCGACGTTCGATCATGTTTGGCGTCCAGCCACAGGCCTTAAGCCACCGTGCGGCGACACGTGTTTTCTTTTCCCCGATATCGCCATGGACTACCAGAAGGCTGGTCGCTTCATTTTCGACGCCGATATCTTGATCATCCTGAATGATGGCGCGGCCTCCTTTCGAGCCGAGCAAGCAGAGGTTCCAAATGAAACCTTGGCCGAGATGACCGAGGCCGAGAAACCAGAACTGATCAGGTACATCAAATTGTTCGGGCCCGATGTCGTTGCGATCAGCCGTCTCCCATGGTGCCCATAGCGAAACAGTGGCCTCGCGCGCACGAAGCGTCCTTCCAGCCAGAACGCAGGCGAAAACTTGACGAACAGCGAGAGCCGCAGAAAGCGCGCCGGATAGAGCCATACGGGAATCCCCAGGGCGCTCGCCGTGGGTGCGTGTTCCGGAAAGCCAGCGGTCCCACCAGCAATGAACAGACCAGCCTTTGCCGGTGGCTGCTGTCCCGATGATGATCGCGTGGGTGGTCTTCGTGCCCAAGGTTGTGCGAATGCGCGCGCCAAGCCGGCGCGCAGCGCCTTGAAGCGTGGTCCCGACCGGCAACTTTGCGATCAACGGGCTGTCGCCAGAGCTAACGAGCGTGACACGTCCAAAGCACTTGTGCGCCGTCACAACAGCCGTAAGTGCTGCGGCTTGACCGGCCGCTGTTGCAACCTGATCCGTTCCAACGACGACGGCAATGTGGATCGCATCGAGCTGGGCTTCTGCCTCGCTGAAGGAGCTGGCGCGCGCCGCATCGGTCAGGGCTTTGGTAATGCGTGATCGCTTCCAGTGATCGGCCATTATGACCATCCCAGTTTTAGAAAGCGATTGCCGCGCGTGCTGTGATCGGCCCATCGGCCCTCACCTAGGAACTCATACATCCCGATGGCGCCGGGCTTTAAATTGCCACGCGCGAAGTTGGGAAGGATGAATGCGATATGGCCGGCGCGCGGCATGACGGGCCCGGCCTGATCGGAATCGCTCTGCCCGTAGCCGCCGGGATGAACATGAATATCGGCGACGACACCGTAGCCACGGGCACGGCATATCTCCCAGAGCCGTGGTAGCGCGGTCTCACGAATGGTCACAATGCCGGTGGCTAGCGCTTTTGGATCGACGTCATCATAAAAGACGAATTCGAGGATCTCATGCACGCCGTTTTTAAGCGTGCACCCGAGAAGGTAGGCGCCACTCTCGCGCGTTTGGCTCGAGGTGCGGCGCGCCAGTTCCTGCACGCCCGCTTCCCAGATGGCGCACCGACAGGTAATTCTAGGCGGCGCGCGCCTGGCCCAGCCAAGCAGCGTGTTCAGAAACCAGTTCATACAAGCGCTCCATAATGAAAGTAAGGTGCCGTTCTCGGTGCCACACGAGATCGGGACGTTTGGCAGCCCAGCCGTTATGCAGCGCGGCGAGGCGCTGCCACGGCCGATAGATGCCGCCATAGGTTCCGGGTCGATCGCCCCACTCCTTCAGCGCATCCACCACGCTGGGTGAACTATTTGCGAGGGGAACGGGGCGTTTGCCCGCGGCGTGATCCCAGTGCTGGATGAACGGGCCCGTGGCCGGGAAATTGTCGCACAACAGCTGGAAGCCAAACGTCGCGCTTTGCCCCGTCGGCGGGTCAAAGCCAGTTACATTTACGTCGAGGCTCGAAAAGCCGTAACGCATGACTTCCCAGCGGCCTTGTTCGACGCCGGCTAGAAAGCGCACCGAACTAAGGTGCGCCTCCAGTGTTCGCTGCGCGGCTGAACGAATCGCCTCAGCCATTGCTGAAGTCCTTCAGCGTGAGATCGACCACCAGCGTGCAATGGCTGTGCTTGACGAACTTGCCGAGTGCGGCTTCGCGGGGAAGCGGTGCATCAGCTCCTGGCAGAATCAGATTGGCCTTAGCCGCCGCCACCGGATCAAGGCCGAAGCCCTGCTTGCTTACAGCCCATTGCAAGCCTTTGAAGACCGTTTCGGACGGAGCGAAGCGGTGTTCGATTGTGCGGTGATCATAACGCACTTGCAGTGTAACAACCGGGCAACGATGACCCACAAGGCGAATGGCTTTACGTCCATGCGGGGGGCACGGGAGCGGTTTGTCGTGCCCGTGTTCGAAGAGGTGCATTTCCTCGGTCACACCGATGCGGGCGCGAACCGATTCGTGAAAACGCTCATCGACAACAATCGAGAGGCCAATCGGCTCCTCGCGATCCTCGATTTCGATTTCAATGTCGATTTCAAGCGCTTCGGCGACCACGGCGTCCGAATCCGGAGGCTGGCCTTCGCCGCGCTTTACGTTCTCATTCTGGTTGTGATTTTCCATGGTGCGGTCCTTTTGGCTGTAGCCTTGACCCTATAAGCGGAGCCAACAGGCCGATTTTCGTTCGAAAACGGACAATATTTAATATTTAGTACGTTTATAGACTATCTATAATCGAACGAATATGCTACGTCAAGTCCGTTTCTAGACACATTAGGGAGCCTTTATGCCGAATGACGCAAACCCAGCCCCAACATCTGAGGACACATCCTCAACCCGAGCGCTGGAAATCTTTTTCAAGCTTGCCGACGCTTGGAGCCTCACCATCGACCAACAGATCACGCTGCTTGGCGCGCCGGCACGATCGACGTTCTATAAGTGGAAGAAAGAGGGCGGCCAGTTATCACCTGACACCGAGGATCGCGTTTCGCACCTCGCCTCGATTTATAAGGCGCTGCAAATTGTCGTGCCTGATCCAAAAGCAGCGGACACGTGGCTACACCGATCCAATAGGTATTTTGCGGGCCGATCCGCGCTCGATGTGATGCTCGATGGCAAATTGGCCGATATCTACAAAGTCCGAACATACGTAGATGCCCATCGCGGAGGCTAATCGTGAAGTACCGAACTCGTTCTTTCGATCAGAACTGCTATCAGTTGATCCCTTCGCGGTTTCCGACCGTTGAGGTATATGAACGGCTCTGCGACGTGGAGTTACAGCATGCTGCAAAAGCGCTAGAAGCACGCACAAACCCTCGTTTAATAGCGCTTCAACAGGCATCGAGCGTATCGAAGTCGAGTGGAAAACCCTCGGGCAAGTACCAAAACTGGAATCATGCGCCGTTCGCATACAAGCCGCCGGACGGCACTTTCTTCCTCGACGAAACACATGGCTGTCTTGAACTCGCAAGCGATCTAGATACGGCGTTGGCCTACGCCATACGCCGCCGCGAGGAATTCCTTAGCAGCACGAATGAGCCCGCGATGGGTCTCGACATGCGTGTCTTGTCTCGACGTATCGCCGGCTCCTTTCACGATTTAACCAAGGTCGATCCGAACCTTTCAAAAAAAGAGCGCCGGGATATCGGGCATCAACTTCTTGAGAGCAGTTCGCCGGGCATTCTGTTTTGTAGGCCGGGCTTCGGGGATCGCCAGTTCCTTGGTGTCTTTGACGGCGAATTACTGCCCAACGCAGTACAGGGCGCGCATTATCGCTTTGTTTGGGACGGGCAAAAAATCAAAAGCATCTATGATTTTTCCGATGGCAGAGAGATTTTACGGGCTGCGTTGATAGCTCCCGATATCGGCAGGGACGCTGCCGAATAGACCGACAAAGGGTGCGATCATGCGGCAGGACGGTAGCGAGCGCTTTTATTCCGCAACGGACCTTGTGAATTACCTTGGCTGTTCGCATGCGACCTTCAACGATTTGCGGCAGCTCATAAACCCTGTAGCTCTGCCGGCAGACGATGAACACGCCAAGCTCCTTCAGGAAAAGGGCATTGAGCACGAGAAAGCCTTTCTCGCGCGCCTCAAAACAGATGGCCGTAACGTCGTCGAAATCCCTGATCAAGGGTCTGTTGACGTTCGTGTTGCTGCCACGCGCGCCGCTATGGAAGCCGGCGCCGATGTTGTTTACCAAGGCGCGCTTTATAATGCACCGTGGCACGGGTATTCCGATTTCTTGTTGCGGGTGAATGGTGTCAATTCTCGTTTTGGCAACTACGCCTATGATGTTGCCGACACGAAGCTAGCGCGTTCCGCCAAGCCCAAGCACGTGATCCAGCTTTGCGTTTACGCAGACTTGCTCGGCGTGGCGCAAGGTGTTGAGCCGCCCCGCATGCATGTGGTGCTCGGCGATGGCAACCAAGTCTCGCTGCGCACCTCGGATGTACGCCATTACTACGGCGTGGCACAGGGACGTTTTGAAGTGTTTGTGGGCACGCCGCCGGCCATATCAGTCGCGGAGCCATGCGGCCATTGTACATTTTGCCGTTGGGCAGCAACGTGCGAAGCGGAGTGGGAAAAGAATGACCACCTGAGCCTGGTCGCGAACATAAACCGCGGCCAAATCGACAAGCTTTGCGCGAGCGGCATCACCACGATGCATCAGCTTGCTGCGATGCCGGCGACAATGCGTATCCAAAACTTCCAGGCTGGGGTCTTATCGCGGCTACGCGCGCAGGCAGCCCTTCAAGTGACGCGCCGCGATACTGGCCAAAATCAGCACGAGTTGCTAGCGCCGGCCACCGGGCGTGGTTTTGACCGCCTTCCCAAGCCTGATCCAGGCGATCTCTTCTTCGATATGGAAGGCGACCCGTTTTACGAAATGGGGCTCGAATATCTCTTCGGCATCGTTCACTTCGACAAAGGCCAGGAAGAATTCACGGCCTACTGGGCGCATAACCGCGCTGATGAGAAGAAGGCTTTCGAGGATACTGTCGATTTCATGACGGCGCGCCTCGAAGCCTATCCTGGCGCGCATATCTATCACTATGCCAGTTACGAGGAGTCCGCTTTAAAACGTCTCGCGATGCTTCATGGAACGCGGGAGACCGAAATCGACAACTTGTTGCGCCGGCACAAGCTTGTCGATGTCTACAAAATTGTTCGCGAATCGGTGCGCATCTCCGAGCCGCGTTATTCGATCAAAAACGTCGAGGCGTTCTACCTTGGAGCCACCCGGTCAGGCTCGGTCACCACGGCTGGTGACAGTATCATCATCTATGAGAAGTTCCGCCGCCTAGGCAACAAGGCCTTTCTTGATGAAATCGAGTCCTACAACAAGGTAGATTGCCAGTCGCTTGCCAAGTGCCGTGACTGGCTTGTGACCTTGCGTCCTGCTGCTTTGGCGTGGCCCACAGAGATCGCTCCGGAGAAGGTCGACCCCGTCCGCGAGCAAAAGCGTATCGAGGCCGAGCAGCGCACCGCCGCTCACATCCAAGCTCTTACGGTGGGTTGCACGCCCGACGATCGACCGTGGCGAACACTGTTGGCCTACCTGCTCGACTTTCACCGCCGCGAGGCCAAGCCGAAATTCTGGGCAATGTTCAGCCGTCAGGAGATGACAGACGAAGAATTGATCGACGATGCCGAATGCATCGGTGTGCTTAGCCCAGACCCAGCTCGCCCACCACGCGCTGAAAAGAAGTCTGCGGTTTACTCATTCACATTCCAGCCCCAAGACTTCAAGATGCGCGTGGACGATGATGTATTACGTGCGGGCACACTCGAGCCAGCCGGTGAAATCTTTGAGCTGAATGAGGACGAGAGGCGTATCTCACTGAAGCTTGGGCCGAAATGGTCGCGTATCGCCGACGGCGCTTCTCTAATTCCCAAAGGCCCTCTTCCTGATTTGGTTTTACGCGGAGCTGTTCACCGTTACGCGGAGTCCGTTATCGCTGGTGATCAAGCGCGCTACCGCGCCTTGACCGACATCATGAAAAAGTCCGTGCCGCGCCTTGCAAACCAGAAAGCCGGCGCGCCCATCGTCGAGGCCGACGCTGAGTTGCTTAGCGGATCGGTTGCCGCCCTGAGGCGCCTAGATGACAGCTACATGCTCATTCAGGGCCCGCCTGGTGCGGGAAAGACCTACACATCATCGCATGCCATCGTGGCGCTTTTGGCCGAAAATAAACGCGTCGGGGTTTCTTCCAACTCGCACAAAGCGATCAACAACCTTCTCCAGGATGTGGAGGCGGTCGCCAAGGAAAAGGGCGTTCGCTTCAGCGGCATCAAGGGGTCGAGCAAAGAAGAGCAGTATTTCAAGGGCACAATGATCGCCAACACAGACAACAATGGTGCCGCAGCGGCCCAAGGGAATCATCAACTCATCGCGGGAACAGCGTGGCTGTTTGCACGTCCCGACCTCGACCAGCAGCTCGATTATCTCTTTATCGATGAAGCCGGACAGGTGAGCCTAGCGAATGTCATCGCCATGGGCGTGTCCGCGAGGAACGTTGTCCTCGTCGGCGACCAGATGCAGCTTTCCCAACCTATTCAAGGGGCGCATCCGGGTGGCTCCGGGATCTCCGGACTAGATCATTTGCTCGCCGGGTTGGCGACGGTGCCACCCGATCGCGGTATTTTCTTGGCGACTAGCTTTCGAATGAACCCGGATATTTGCAAATTCATTTCTGACGCCGTCTATGACGGACGTTTGGTATCCGACACCTCTACTCGCCAGCAGAAAATCGATATCGGTCTGAGCACCGATGAAGCCTTAGCGCCGACGGGTTTACGCTTCGTCGCCGTAGACCATGCGGGTTTTGCGCAACGCTGCCCACCAGAGGCTGAGCGCCTTAAGCAGACCTACAATGCGCTGCTTGGCAAAACGTGGATCGACCGCAAGGGTGCTAGGAAAGCTATCGGCATTGACGATATTCTCGTGGTCACGCCCTATAATATGCAGGTCAACCACTTGAGCGACGTTCTCCCAGCTGGAGCGCGGGTAGGAACCGTCGACAAACTTCAGGGGCAGGAAGCGGCTGTGGTGTTGATTTCCATGACCACGTCGTCCGGCGACGATCTGCCGCGCAATATCGAATTCCTCTACAGCCGCAACCGGCTTAATGTCGCGATCAGTCGCGCGCGCTGTCTCTCTGTCATTTTTGCGAGCCCGCGGCTTCTCGAAATTCCCTGCCACACGATCGAGCAGATGCAACTGGTCAATACCTTGTGCTGGGCGAAACACTATTCCGACGCTCAGCGTGGGGCTAAATGAGAATTCAAGATTTGCCTGATCCGGTGGCCGCAAAAGCGGACTTTCTGGCGTACGATGATCAAAAAGCGCCTGAACAAAGCGTATTTTTCCGACTCCCGAAAGCCCCAGTATGCGGACGGCCTTACGGGGTTCGCGCAGAACATCGCGAATGCTGGTAAGCTCGTCGGCTGCCGAAACGCCACTTCCGCCTTCTCTCTCTTAGCCGTATGGATACGTAGCCTGTCATCAAGCAGATAGGGCGCCTTTACGTCTTCTGCCGTGTAGGCCCAGGCACCATAGGAGCGCCAACCTTGAATGGATTTTCCGATTTTTTAGCGTACCCAGGAATGAGGCCAGGGTTGTCGCGGACCCAGGTCACAACCCGGCCACGGATGTCAGAAGAATACGATGATGTGACGGCAACCAGCGGAATCCAAAATTTTGCAGCATAGCATTGGAAACCGCTGAGGCCGGTCAGCCGCGTTCGCCCATAACCGGCGGGCGCGGCTTTTCGGCCTATCGTTATAAACCTTTGGGCAATATGGCAAAGGAAGAGCTTGCAGCGGTCGAAGCCTAAGGTCACTCTTGGTCGCAAATGGGGGCGGATGCCATGGCGTCGGCGCAGGGGCTAAAGACCAAAATTTTGCGGCGGGCGAAATCGCAAGAGGATTATGCCGTTTACCGGGCTGCGCTTGAATGGGGCTTGACCGACCCGATTGTGATCGAGGGCCGTGACGATTTTAGATCCGAATACCGCTGGAAAGACCGGCTCGATCCCTTCCACCACCAGGTTCAAAACCTCATTACATTCTGCCGGCGCCTTCCGGTTACCCTGCTTGCGGACGATGTCGGCCTCGGCAAGACGATTTCCGCAGGCCTCGTGGCAAGCGAGCTCATCGCACGCAATCGTGTCGCAAAAATATTGATCGTCGCGCCCAAGCTGCTCGGTCCTCAATGGAAGGACGAGCTTGGGACAAAGTTCGACATTCAGAGTGAGGTCGTCACCGGGAGCAAACTTGTTTCGGCCGAACCTGACGAGGTTGGGGCTGTCATTACTACCTATCATTCGGCTCGCGTTCATCTCGACAAAATTCCAGACGACCGTTTCGACATGCTGGTGCTGGACGAAGCTCACAAGCTCCGCAATCTCTACGGCGTCGATCCGACGCCGCAGGTCGCGAAAGTCTTTCATCGAGCATTGCAGCAACGACGCTTCCGCTATGTGCTGATGCTGACGGCTACGCCGATTCAAAATCGGCTCTGGGACCTTTATTCGCTTGTTGATCTTCTCACCGTCGCGCGCGGCCACGAAAACCCCTTCGGTAGCGAGGGTGTGTTTGCTCGTCGCTTTATCCACGACAAACGCGAAAGCGCGCGCGTACTTAAACCCGAATCACGCGAAGAGTTTCGCAAGATTGTCTATGGCTACATGTCCCGCGTGCGGCGCGGCGATGCCAATCTGGATTTTCCAGAACGGAAGATCCAGTTACATAAGGTCGCCCCTTCCTCGGAGGAGCTAGCACTTATCAAAGCTATCGCAGGTCCCATTCAGAAGCTCAACCGGCTCGCCCAGATAAGCATCCTGCAGGCGCTGACCAGCAGTCCGCATGCGCTCATGGCGCAACTTCAAACCATGGCCCGCAACGAGACGGTTCCCAGGGAGTTGGCAGAAACCGTCAAAGCCATCGTCACCCCTATGAAAACGAGCGCGAAGCTCGAAGGACTTCGTCAGCTCGTTTCGATGCTCAAGAAGGAAAATCCGACCGGTTGGCGTATGGTCGTCTTTACCGGGCGGCGCGAGACCCAAACCACAATTCAGGCTTTCCTGGAAGAACTGGGCCTCAAGGTCGGCATCATCAACGGATCGTCTGGCCAGCGCAACCAAGAGACCATCGCGCGCTTTCGGGCTGACCCGCCCGAAATCCGCGCCATCGTCTCAACCGAAGCTGGATCCGAGGGCGTCAATCTTCAGGTTGCTAACGTGCTGATCAATTTCGATCTGCCCTGGAACCCCATGATTGTTGAACAGCGCATCGGCCGCGTTCAGCGTCTTGGCTCCCAACATAAGAACGTTATTATTTATAACGTGATGCTTGCGGGTACGTTCGAGGAATACATTGTTGGCCGTCTGATGACCAAGCTTCAAATGGCCACAGACGCCATCGGCGACATCGAATCCCTGCTTGAGGCGTCGGGAGTTGGAGACGGCGAAGAAGGCGCCGGGTTCGATGAAAAGATACGCGAGCTTGTGGTGGCCGCGCTTGCAGGTCGTGACATGAAGGCGTCCGCCGAAAGGATCGCCCGCAGCATTGACGAAGCAAAGAAGACCCTCGAAGAGGAGAAGGAGAATATCGAAACCACCCTGGGGTCAGAGGATGGCTACGGATATGTCGGGCCCCAGACGCCAACGCTCGAAAGGGTCGACCCTTCCATCGCGTTCGAACCGTTCGTACGCGCGGGTTTTGCCAGTCTTGGCGGTACCGTCAACGATATTGCACCTGGCGTTTTGCGGATCACCGGTAAGGGTGCGCCGGAATTTGCACGCCTAACCGAGGACGCTGGCCCCGATTATGCAAAAGTGCCGCTTTACCGGCCGGGGAGCCCCGCCTTTCTTCGCTTCGTCGATCGCATCACAACCTCCGGCCTTCATCAGGTTAAGGATGCCGATGATGAACCACGGCGGCGGATAGACAATCTCGCCGGTGAGTGGGTATCGGGCTTCAATGGGACAAAGCCAGAGGTGACGATCCAGTACGCTCAACGTCGCTTTGATGGCAATGCCATTGCTCGCGTCCGTGCGACCACGGCACACGATAGTTATGAGCGCCTGGTCAACGTCGCTTGTAAACCGTCAGATCATACGCGAGCAGTTACAGCCCTCGATGCTCTGCCGGAACTGCTTCAGCAGCCCGAGGCAGCTGGCGTCGATCTATCCCGCGTTCTCAATGAAGCCCATCGGGATCCCAACATCGTGGAATTCAACCGTTTCTACCTTGAGCGGCGCGATACCGAACTAGATGCGGCCGGTAAAGACGTCCGAAGGCGCAAAAAGCTGGAAGACGAGTTCACACCGCAGATCGACGCGACGCTCGTGGCTCTGGACGGCCAAGTCAGCCAACGCGTGGACCTCAAGGTACGCTACCAGATTGACGGCGAAGCCTATGAAAGCGAGCTCGTGATCGCTCCTTCAGAGAATCGGATTGAGACTGCACCCGCGCTCGAGACTTGCGCTCTCAGGCGTATCCCTGTGCCGGTAGACTGTCTTGCCAGCTGCGCCCTGTCGGGTGTGCGTGCACTGAAGCACTTGCTTGCACGGTCGGAGGTAAGTGGGCGATACGCGTTGCCTGAACATCTTCTCCGCTGCTCGCTTTCTGATAAGTCGCTGCTGGTCGACGAAGCCGGAATGTCCGATATCACAAACGCGGTGGTCGCGCGAAATTTGCTAAAAACATGTGCCATCACTGGGAAGAAAGCCGAGCCCCACTATTATGGACAATGCGCCTTCACGAAAGCTGATGTCCTAACCGAACAGCTCGGTACGAGCGAGGTCTCGGAAAAGGCCTATCGGCTCGATCAAGAAGCGTCTTCCGTTGTCTCGGGCAAGCGCGGGCATGCAAGAGAATTTGTGCGGTGCCAAGAAACGAAACGTACCCTTCTTCCACGCGAAGCCGAGCGTTGTGCCAAAACCGGGAAGATTGTCGCGCCAGATGTCCTTCAAACCTGCGCAGGGACGGGCAAACGCGTTCTACCGAGCGAACTTCGGACATCGTCGGTAAGCGGCAAGCGCGTTCTGCCGGAGCATCTAGTGTCGAGCAGCCTTTCAGATGCCATGTTCCTTGAAGACGAAGGTGTGCGCTCGGCCTACGGGAAATTCTGCGCTCCAGTGGAAGCCAAGCGCTGCCAATGGAGCGGGACCGCTACGCATCCGGACGATCTGAAGATCTGCACACTACTGGGGCTTTCCGTTCATTTTCAGTATTTGTCCGGCGAGTCCATGCGTCTACAGCCTGTCGAAGAGATGCTCGCCGGCGGGCGCCGCACCATGGATGCGCAAGAGCGTTGGGCCACTATCCTTCCATCGGTATGCTCAGCGGTAAACACGAAGCGGTGCCAAATCGACGCGGCGCAGCTGTCGCCCGACGGAGAGAAACTTGCACTCTCCGTTGAAGTGAAGTCGCTGCTTGGCCTCAGGACGCATTACGCGGCCATGCTGTATTCGTTCAAAGACAATGCCGCACTTGGTCACGTCGCAGTTGTGAAGCGGGATGGTCGCGGCAGCTTTCGTTAGGAAAGCCCGGCATTCAGATCGCCAGCCTCGAGGCTGCCCAACGCATCGAGGCGCTGAAGGAGGAAATCACGTTGGCAAATTCGTTCTAGGACGTCGGGATGGACAACCCGCTTGCGCCTGCTTTTCTTCTGCGCCGTCGAACAGCGTCTGCCGACTAAAGGCGAAGCAGGCATTAGCGTGAAGTTTCAAAGCTAAATCTCTGGTTTGCCCTCGATATCGAAAATACTCAAATCGTCGCATTGCCGTCACGAGCGAATATCTCGTAGCGCGGCGGCGTCTTCTTCGCTCAGCACCCCCGCGGCCATTCGGCCGTCGAGCATCTCGAAGGCGCGAATTAGCGGCTCGACATCGGAAGCGTGCCTTTTTGGAATCCGTTTCTCTGTTACAAACAAGGCACGCAGAGCATCCAACCGGAGCTTCGTCGTTAAGTTAGTGTCGGGTCTCGGCTTGATCGCTCGTTTGAATTTCCGGAATATCGATCGCCGTAAAAGTCGATTTGGCGTTGAGTGCTCGAACGAACGAAGGCGATGCGGAACTGGCGTCGCATCGTACAGAACCGATGTCCCAACGAACCTGAGCATCCACCGTAGGCGGAGAGCTTCCCGGAACAACGCATCGAGTTGGATTTGTTCCGCAATTCTCGGCGTGATCAGTTCATGACGAAGAATCTCTATACGCGGGCAGGATGGCTGCGATCGGGTCAGGTTGGCCCGCATCTCGAGTTCATTTTCTGGGGTCCAAAAGCGGCCTTCCTGAAATGCGCATTGAGTTTCGCTTCGTTCGAACAAAGGCTCTCCGAAACCTGGTCGTTTCTGTTCAACCACGCTCCTATCAACACCCGAACTAACGACCGCG